>UMGN01006744.1_pt1 | contig 214017 bp, 186 predicted proteins | sample 1965281 | NCBI WGS metagenome assembly UMGN01 (sample SAMEA4836073, study PRJEB28245) | human gut metagenome | biome: gut microbiome; material: fecal sample | place: Denmark | collected 2008 | reverse complement strand
GTTCATACCCGTGGTGTCGAGAGTTCAAATCTCCCTTCCGCTACTGAAAAAGAATCTTGCAGATGCAGGATTCTTTTTTTGCGAGTAGCAAGAAAAAATCTGGCATCAGGAAAGAATTGTAGGTGGTGAATTCTGTTGGTACGTGGAATCTGCCAGTGGTGGATTTTGGTAGTGCGTGGGCGGCGAAGAGTGCTTCTGGTCTAGTTCCCGTATAGAACAGTTGTGATTGGGCAAAAAAGCTGGAAACAATCTTTATTTTGCCCAATCTAGCTTAGCAAAGTCGCAATTTTCAGAAGCGGAAAGCGCCGCACTGTAGCAAATTGGGCAAAAAAGCTGGAAACAGTCTTTATTTTGCCCAATCTAGCTCAGTAAAGTCGCAATTCCGGGAAGCCAGAAGCGTTGCACCGTAGTAAATTGGGTAAGAAACACTGCAAACAGAGTGTTTCTTACCCAATTTCTTGTAAAGCCCTTACCTACCTGCTTCTATATTTAAAAATAGCTTATGGCTCCTGAAAAAGTCCAATCTCAGGCGGATAGTAACTAAAGATAAAAAACAGAATTGCAAGAATTACAAGGCAGGTAAGTAGCAGTCCATTGCGGTTGGCAAGTTTGCGGTTATCTTTCAGAAACCATCCGGTAAGAAAGACACCCAGAACACTGATGTAGAAAATTGCAATATCAATCGCCATGACAGAGAAGCCAAGCACACCGGTGTATGTGTAGAAGAGAATTGGAATCAATGCCAACCCAACCAGCGTCCCAATGGAGAGTGCTACTGGAATCGGACTTTGTTCCGGCAGTTTGAAAAAGAGAAAAAGCACAAGAACCAGCATTGGAAAGAAAAGAAGCTTCATGTGCTCCCAGGTGGATTCATTCCATGGTGCAAAAAGCCGTACGATGGAATTGTTACCGGACCATTCATAGACAAAATGTAATAGGGTTCCAATTACGGACATAAAGAGAAAACCCCAGATAAAAAGTTTTTTAGAATTCATAAAATACCTCCTGATACAATAGTATGATGCAAAACAGGAAATAATATGAAAAAAGAAATCTATAAACAGCTATCAGAAAATACCTCCAGTGTGGTATAATGTCCGTAAGCACTGAGCAGTGCCAAAAACAGGAAAAATCCAGATTGGCTGCTTGCAGACAAAGCTGGATTTTCCTTGTTTTTGATAGGGCGAAAGCCCGAGAGCAGGAAGATGCAAAGCAGCTTCCTGCGTGGCACTGCGAAGTTGGATCGAGATAGGGCGAAAGCCCGAGAGCGGGAAGGTGCATGGCAGCTTCCCGCGTGCACTGCGGAGCTGGACCGAGATAGGGCGAAAGCCCGAGAGCGGGAAGGTGCATGGCAGCTTCCCGCGTGCACTGCGGAGCTGGACCGAGATAGGGCGGAAGCAGAGAGCCGGAAAGTTGAAAAGAAAAAAAGAAAGCAGGTAATCACATGCGAGTAGGAATGGGATATGATGTTCATAAATTAGTAGAAGGAAGAAAATTAATCATAGGCGGAGTGGAGATACCGCACAGTCTTGGCTTGCTGGGACATTCGGATGCAGATGTATTGTTACATGCCATCATGGATGCGTTGCTGGGGGCAGCGGCTTTAGGAGATATCGGAAAGCATTTTCCGGATACAGACCAGGCATATGAGGGGATTTCCAGTATAAAATTATTGGAAGAAGTGGGACAGCTTTTAGAGAAAGAGAATTATGTCATTGATAATATCGATGCTACGATTATTGCCCAGAAGCCAAAGATGCGTCCACACATTGAGAAGATGGAAGAAAATATTGCACAGGCATTGAAGATAGACGTCAGTCAGGTAAATGTAAAGGCAACCACAGAGGAAGGGCTTGGCTTTACCGGAAGCGAAGATGGAATCAGCTCCCAGGCAATCTGTGCTATCTCAAGTATCTATGAAAACAGCATAGCAGTGGGAGGCAGTGAACGAAATTGTGCAGGCTGCCCGGGATGCGGAAAATAACTTTTCTATTGACAAAATGGCAATTCGTGCATAAACTAGTAGCGTAAAAAGAATTTAAAAATGATTCAGAAATGAATTGATAAATGCAGTGAACGGAAAGAGTAGTATACATGCGTGAATAAAAGAGAGAGACTGTCATCGGCTGAAAGCAGTCTTGATTCCAAAGTATATGAAGTGCATCCGGAAGCAGTCCCGGTGAAAGCAAGTAGCCAGGAACGAATAGCACACGTTACGTGTATTGAGGGAAAGCAGCAATGCTTTACTTAGAGTGGAACCGCGGAATAACTTCGTCTCTATATTTATATAGAGACGATTTTTTGCTTTATAGGAAATTGCTTTCCTGTAAAGTAAAAAATCGATCCGCGAGAAAAATTGCAGGCTTGCATGCATAAAGGAAAGAATCTATACAGTGAACAGGAGGCTGTAATCATGGGTTTTATAAAAGAATTAAAAGAGGAATTTGAGATTATCAAGGAGCGTGATCCGGCATTAAAATCTCCAATGGAGGTTTTGCTTTATCCGTCATTTCGTGTTATGCTTAGTTATAGGCGTGCACATAAGCATTACCTGAAGGGACATTTCTTCCGGGCGAGATATATTTCACAGAAAGCAGCAAGAAAAACCGGAATTGAGATACATCCGGGCGCAGTAATTGGAAAAGGATTCTTTATCGACCATGGTACCGGCGTTATCATCGGAGAGACATCAATTATCGGAGATAATGTAACCTTATATCAAGGTGTAACTTTGGGCGGAACCGGTAAGGAGACCGGAAAGCGTCATCCGACCTTAGAGGATAATGTAATGGTAAGTGCCGGAGCGAAAATCATCGGCTCCTTTACGGTAGGAGAGAATTCGAAAATCGGTGCCGGAAGTGTGGTAATTGAAGAGGTGCCGCCAAATTGTACCGTAGTAGGTGTTCCGGGACGAATCGTAAAACGTAACAATGTAAAAATTCCACGCAGCGATATGGATCAGTGCAATCTGCCGGACCCGGTACAGGAAGACATCAATGTATTGCAGCGGGAAAATTCAGAATTATGCAACCGTATCATTGATATGGAAAAAGAGATAAAAGCATTAAAGCAGGAAGTAGAAAAGAATTAAATAAGTAATTCCAGGAACGATGGAGGATAACATGGAGAACAACGTAAAGATTTTTAATACCCTTACAAGAAAAGTAGAGACCTTTGTGCCAAACGAAGATGGAAAAGTGAAAATGTATACCTGCGGACCAACCGTATATCATTTTGCACATATCGGAAATCTGCGCAGCTATATTATGGAAGATGTATTAGAGAAAACACTTCGCTATGCAGGTTATGATGTAAAGCGTGTCATGAACATAACAGACGTAGGACATCTTTCCAGTGATGCAGATACCGGTGAGGATAAAATGTTAAAGGGCGCAAAGCGTGAGCACAAGACCGTTATGGAGATTGCAAAGTATTATACCGATGCATTCTTTTCCGATTGCTCCAAATTAAATATCAAACGTCCGGATGTGGTAGAGCCGGCAACCAATTGTATCCCGGAATTTATTCATATGATAGAGGTACTTTTAGAGAAAGGCTATGCATATATTGCCGGAGAAAATGTATATTTTGATACATCAAAATTAGATGATTATTATGTATTCTCCAGCCAGAGCGAAAAAGAGCTGATGGTAGGTGTCCGTGATGACGTATCTGAGGATGAAAATAAGCGCAACAAGAGTGATTTTGTATTGTGGTTTACCAAGTCCAAATTCGATAACCAGGAACTGAAATGGGATAGTCCATGGGGCGTTGGTTATCCGGGCTGGCATATCGAGTGCTCCTGCATCAGCATGAAGCATTTAGGCGAATATATGGATATTCACTGTGGTGGTGTGGATAATATTTTCCCACATCATACCAATGAGATTGCACAGAGTGAAGCATATCTTGGACACAAATGGTGTAATTACTGGTTCCATGTGCATCATCTGAATGATAAATCAGGAAAAATGAGTAAATCCAAGGGAGATTTCCTGACCGTTTCCTTGTTGGAAGAAAAAGGTTATCTGCCGCTGGTATATCGTATGTTCTGTCTGCAGTCCCATTACAGAAAGCCATTGGAATTCTCTTATGAAGTAATGGATAATATGGAAAATTCCTATGTAAAGCTTCGTAAGACCATTGCAAAACTGGATGTGTCTACAGAAGTAGAGCAGGATAAATTTGATGCATACAAAGAGAAATTCCTGCAGGCATTAGAGGATGATTTAAATACTTCCATGGCACTGACTGTAGTATATGAAGTATTGAAAGCAGATATGACCGATGCTACCAAGCTTGCACTGGTAAAAGATTTTGATTATGTCTTATCACTTGATTTAGCAGCAGGAGAAGTAGCAAATCCTGCTGATGAAATTGATGCAGATTTAGAAGCATATGTATTAGAAAAAATCGAAGAGCGTAAGGCTGCAAAGAAGGAAAAAGATTTTGCCAAAGCAGACGCAATTCGGAATGAACTTTTGGAAAAAGGAATTGTCTTAGAGGATACCAGAGAGGGTGTAAAATGGAAAAAGGCATAGATTCCCATATCAAAGAATATTTTGACCTGCCAAAGGTGGATGTAGCAACCTACTCCCCTTTGGCACTTGCCTACATAGGAGATGGCATTTATGACCTTGTCATAAGAAGCATTGTAGTTGGAAAAGGCAATACCAAGGCATCCCGTCTGCATCAGACCACCAGTCATCTGGTGAAAGCACATGCGCAGGCAACGATGATGGAGACACTGACTCCGATGCTTACGGAAGACGAAACGGAAATTTACCGCAGAGGCAGAAATGCCAAGTCTCCGACCATGGCAAAAAATGCAACTATGTCAGATTATCGCCGTGCCACCGGCTTTGAAGCATTGATGGGCTATTTATATCTGACGGATCAGTTTGAGCGGATTTTGGAATTGGCGAAAGAAGCAATCAGACACTATAATGTGAAGACCGGAAAGAATGATCTGGCAGGAGGAAAGTAGAATGGAAGAAATGCAGATGGAAAACACACAGGCAGAAAGCACGAAGGTAGAAGGAAGAAATGCAGTTTTAGAAGCATTTCGTTCCGGGAAAACCATAGACAAGCTGTTTGTATTAGATGGCTGTAAAGACGGTCCCATTCAGACCATTTTAAGAGAAGCGAAAAAACATGATACGCTGGTACAGTTTGTGGCAAAAGAGCGTTTAGAGCAGTTGTCAGAGACGAAGAAGCATCAGGGTGTCATTGCCATGGCAGCAGCATTTTCTTATGCAACGGTAGAAGATATTTTAGAAAATGCCAGAAAGAAAAATGAAGCACCATTTGTCATTTTGCTGGATAATATTGAAGATCCGCACAATTTGGGCGCAATTATCCGTACTGCCAATCTGGCAGGTGCCCATGGCGTCATTATTCCAAAGCGCCGTGCAGTGGGACTGACCGCTACCGTAGCAAAGGCTTCTGCAGGAGCCATTTATTATACACCGGTAGCAAAGGTAACCAATCTTACCAATACCATCCGGGAATTAAAGGAGCAGGGCATGTGGTTTGTCTGTGCAGATATGGGTGGCACAACCATGTATGATCTGGATTTAAAAGGTTCTATCGGACTGGTTATCGGAAATGAAGGAGAAGGTGTCAGCAAATTAGTAAAAGAAAACTGTGACTTTGTGGCATCGATTCCAATGAAAGGAGATATTGACTCCTTAAATGCATCGGTAGCAACAGGTGTTTTAGCTTATGAAATTGTAAGACAGAGATTAAGTTAACAGGAGAGAGAGATGCAATCTTATCAGAACATGAGTGATGAGGAATTAATTGCAGCACTTCGTAGTGGTGAAAAAGAAATTACAGATTATCTGATGGACAAATACAAGAGTCTGGTTAAGAAAAAAGCAAAAGCACTTTATCTCATTGGTGGTGAGACGGACGATTTGATTCAGGAGGGAATGATTGGTCTGTTTAAAGCTGTCCGGGATTATCAGCCGGATAAAGACAGCAGCTTTTTTCATTTCGCAGACCTTTGTATTGCAAGGCAGATGTATACAGCGGTGGAGGCTTCCAATCGGAAAAAGCATGCACCGCTCAATTCGTATGTACCACTTTATGCAGATAGTGAGGATTCGGAAGGCAGGAATCTGGCGGATGTGTTAGAGACTATAGATGAGGCGAATCCGGAGAATTTATTTATCAGTCAGGAAGACCGGGAAGATTTCAAGCGGAAAGTAAATGAAACTTTAAGCAAAATGGAACAGGAAGTGTTGTCGTATTATCTGCAGGGCTTTCGCTATGAGCAGATTGCAGAAGCTATGGGAAAAGAGCCGAAGGCTGTGGATAATGCGTTACAGCGTTTAAAGAAGAAGTTGAAAGGGAAGTAACAGCATGAAAAATATCATTCACATTTTTCGTAAGGACGTAAGAGGACTTTGCAGGAATTTTTTCGCACTGGTCATTGCAATCGGATTGTGTTTTATTCCATCTTTGTATGCATGGTTTAATATTTATTCCAACGAGGATCCTTATGCCAACACCGGAAATATCTATATTGCAGTGGCATCTGAAGATGAAGGAATGAAATTAGAGGATGGCACAACCGTCAACATGGGTGCTCAGGTGATTGAGCAGTTGAAGGAGAATAAGTCCATAGGCTGGCAGTTTGTAGACAGCTCTGATGAAGCAATCAACGGAGTAGAAAGTGGAAAATATTATGCGGCAGTAGTTATTGGTGACCGCTTTTCCGAGAGCATGTTCAGCATCTTTTCTAAAGGACTGGAGAATCCGACCATTACATATTATGAGAATGAGAAGAAAAATGCCATTGCAACGAAAATTACCGATACTGCAGTGAGCACATTAAAGTCCAGTATCAATGAGACATTTCTTGAGACAGCGGCAAGTGCCATGTTTGCCCAGATGGATAATCTTTCTGAGAAAATAAGTGAAGATGGCGGTGTGGATGGATTCCGCCAGAAATTAGAGCAGCTCAGCCAGAATTTAAAGGACTATGATGCCATGATAGACAGCTTCCTGTCCGGAAATGAAGAACTAAGTGCAGGGATTGATGAAGCCAATGATAGTGTGTCAAAGGTGGAAGATAAGATTGATTCTGCAGTAAATTCCCTGAATGGAACAAAGACACAATTAGACAGTACGGATACTACACTTTCAGATTTTTCCAAGAATGTGGAGACAACCTTAACGGATATTGAGAATTCTTTGAATAAGATTTCAACGGATATTACCAATGCCGGACTTGGAGATTCTGCCAAGAAGACAACTGAAAGTATTGAGACAACAACGGATGATATCAAGACTTTAAATGACCAGTTGCAGTCGCTTTATGGAGCAATCAGTGGACTCAAGACAGATGAGAGCTTTACGGACGAGCAGAAAACGGATATGGATGATGTGATGTCACAGATTGATGCGTTGAAGCAGGATGCAGAAGAAATGCAGAAGCTTTTAGAGACACTGATGCCGGACAATGCATCAGATGCAGTAAAAGATACGGTAGATACTGTGACAGGCGGAATGAATACAGCATTGTCTACCTGCAGTAAGACCATTGAAAATATGAAGAATGTATACACCAATAATCTGGTGCCTGGAGTATCCGGAATATTGGATACGGCATCCCAGATACTGGTCAATGTAACCAATCTTTTGAATAATCTGAATAATACATTAGGTGACATGGGAACCATTTTCGATGGAACCTTAGATATGGTAGATGCTACCGATGAAAGCTTTACACAGATTCAGACATTGCTGCAGACCTGTGATACAAAGATAGAAGAGGCAATCAGCAAGCTGGATGAAGCATCGGAAGATGAACAGATGCAGATTATCATGGAACTTTTGGGCGGCGATCCGGAATCCTATGGTAGATTCTTTGCACAGCCGGTAAAAGTGGAGACAAAGCAGGTTTATGAGATTAAAAACTATGGTTCTGCGGTAGCACCATTTTATACGACACTGGCACTCTGGGTAGGCGGTATTGTACTGGTTTCCCTGATTAAAGTAAAGGCATCCGAAAAGGATTTGACCAATCCGAAGCGTTATCAGCTTTTCCTGGGAAGGTATTTAATCTTCTTTGTGATGGGACAGATACAGGCATTGATTATTGTACTGGGCAATATTTATCTGTTGCATTGCCAGGTGAAGAATCCGGTATTGTTCTGGTTTGCGGCGTCGCTGACGAGCTTTACCTTTACGCTGTTAATTTATGCACTGACACTTTCCTTTGGAGATATCGGAAAAGCACTGGTGGTTGTAATGGTTGTTATCCAGATTGCAGGTTCCGGTGGAACATATCCGATTGAGATATTGCCGGAATTTTACCGGCGGGTATATATTTTCTTCCCATTTCCATATGCTATTAATGCCATGCGTGAAACCATTGGCGGCATGTATGGCGGAGCCTATGAGAAGAATCTGGCAGAGCTTCTGATTTTCGCAGCAGCGGCATTGTTAATCGGACTGCTGATTCGCGTACCATTTATGGGTATCAATCATTTCGTAGAAAAGCGAATGAAAGATACGAAGATGATGTAAGAGAGCAGGTGAAGAGCAGATGGAAAAGAAAGAAGATTATGAAAAGCTTTATGACATGCTTTTAGGCTATGAGCAGGAGATTCATAAGAAGAACCAGAAACGTATCCGCATCGGATTGCGGTGTCTTATCATTATTCCACTGATTTTCCTGGCATTGTTATTCTGGACAGAAAGCTCAAAAATTGTATTTTTGATTCTGTGGATTGTATCGCTGTTTATTCTGGCAGGATATTTAATCTTTGTAGAATATTCGGACTATAAATTACAGGAAAAATTAAATGAGATTTCCAACCGGGAGCAGCAGGAGAGAGATGCACTGATTGGCGATGGAATTGCCCAGGTAGAAGAACGGATTCGTACCGTACTTCAGACGGCAGAGCAGGAACTTTTAACGGATAGCACAAAGGAGTAGCAGAGGGATAACACATGAAAAATATTTTTAGAATCTTTTACCGGGATTTTAAGAGAGTCAGCACAAATGTGGTAGCAGTGGTTATTGTAATAGGTCTTTCCATTATTCCATCACTGTACGCATGGTTTAATATATTGTCCAACTGGGACCCGTATGGACCGGAATCTACATCAAATCTTAAGATAGCAGTATATTCCGCAGATGAGGGAATTGACATGGGAGGTCTGCCTGTAAATATCGGAGACAGCGTCATTGATGCCCTGAAAGCCAACCAGACTATGGGCTGGCAGTTTACTGATACCATGGATGAAGCAACCGACGGTGTATACAGCAGTGAATATTATGCGGCACTGATTATTCCCGAGGATTTCTCCAAGAAAATGATAAGCTTCCTTAACGGAGAAGTACAGAATCCGCAGATTATTTATTATGAAAATGAGAAGAAAAATGCCATTGCACCAAAGATTACATCCAAGGCAAAAACGGCAGTGCAGGAACAGGTAAATGCAACCTTTGTCAGCACTCTGGCAGAAGTCATGTTAAAGGTAAATGATGTCATGGTAGAAAATGGAATGGATTCCGGCTCTATGATAAATCTTTTTCTGACACAGCTTAATGATTTAAGCGGAGATTTGGACGGCTATATTGCATTGCTGAATTCTTTTGTCAGCATTACCAATTCGGCATCCAGCCTGATTGATACGACACAGGTTATGCTGCCGAATCTGAATACGATGGTAGATGATGGTTCGAATACGGTAAATACCATGCAGGGAGCATTGAATTCCGGCAGCCTTAATGCCAGTGCTTTGGCTGAGGTTATTTCAGCAAATCTTAATACAGCAGCCGACAGCCTTGACAATATCAATACGCTGATACAGAATGCCTTAGATCAGTTGGATAACTATGGTGATTTATCTTCCGGCGGACTACAGAGCGCAATTAATATGATGCCGCTAATCCGTCAGTTATTTGAAAACAGTGTGGCAGACTGGAAGGATGATGAAAGTGTTTCCGGTCAGATTGCAGAAATCGAAGCACAGTTAGATAAAATTGAGGCAGATTTAAACAGTGTCCAGAATAATGTCACAGATTTAAATACTGCAAAGGATACTTTAAACACTGAAATATCTACCGAAATAACTTCCTGTAAGACCAAAATAAAAGCTTTAAAAGATACGTTTGACTATTCGGTAAAAGGTCAGCTGGAGACAACCATTCAGTCCATGCAGGGGTCACTGAATCAGACACAGGCAATTTTAAATGGTGTCAATGGAGATTTTGATGAAGTATCGGAAGTATTGGATGCTTATAGTGAAACCCTCGATAAGGGAAATGAAAGCTTAAGTGATTCACTGGCAGCAGCACAGGAAATGAAGACCGGACTTGACAGTGTGATTACAAGTCTCAGTGCTCTGGAAATCAGTGACCAGTATCAGGCTTTGATGAAAATCTTAGAGACCGACCCGACTTTGTTAGGAGATTTCTTATCTTCTCCGGTCAATATGGAGACGAAAGAGATTTATCCGATTTCCAATTATGGTTCGGCAATGTCACCGTTCTATACGGTACTGGCATTGTGGGTAGGTGCGTTGATTCTGGTGGCAATCATTCATGTAAAGGTACTTCCGGATGAGAAAATACCGGATGCAAAACCTTACCAGAAATTCTTTGGAAGATATATTACATTCTTCCTGATTGGACAGGTGCAGGCATTGATTACTGCACTGGGAGATTTGTTTTATATTAAGATACAATGCCATAACCCGTTCTTATTCTGGCTTGCCTGCGCATGTTGCAGCTTTGTATTTACCTTATTTATGTACGCATTAACGGTAGCCTTTGAAAATGTCGGAGAGGCTTTGGCGGTAGTCATCATGGTTATCCAGGTAGCAGGAGCAGGCGGTTCCTTCCCAATCGAAGTACTGCCGGCAATCTATCAGCGGATTTACCGTTTCTTCCCATTCCCTTATGGAATGGATGCACTCCGGGAGACCATCGGTGGTATGTATGGAATGACTTATTGGAAATGCCTCGGCATCTTGGGCATCTATATTATAATCTCACTTCTGATTGGACTTGTAATTGCAATTCCGTTCCGGAAGTTAAATATGAAGATTGAGCATAGCAAAGAAAAATCTGACATTATGCTGTAGAAAAGTATTGACAATCATAGCTCTCTATAGTATAGTATTACAAGTCGGGATTAGTTCCGACAGAATTGCTGGCATGGCTCAGTCGGTAGAGCGTCGCATTGGTAGTGCGGAGGTCACGGGTCCGATTCCCGTTGCCAGCTTAACTGGAAAAAAGGCTGTAATCCTTGATTTTTCAAGGGTTACAGCCTTTTTTGTTGCAGGCATCCGTAAGAAGCTGCCAGTGGCAGGGTCAAAGGAAATTACAAAAGTAGAGAAAGATTTAATAATTTGGTTAGACGCATGTGGGATAGCTTCGACTACAATATGGGGAATATGCAATATGCTGAAAACGGACGAGGAAATGAAAGAACTAATAAGTTTTTCACTGGATATTCCAGAGGAAATGTATCGGAACAATCCGAGCGAAGCGGAGGAGCAGATACTGGCAAAAGCATTGCAGATAACACAGAATAGAAAAATAGAATGAATGACACATTCCCTGGGGTGGCTGTGTCAAATGACCCGAGCCGGTACGTCCAAGACGAACCTCAGTCCAATGTGTCATTCTGCGAAAAATATAGCATAATAGAATGATAAATGTCAATAAATACAAAAAGGTTAAATCTTTCACTTCAAAAAGTGACCTAGCGGATAAAACTGCTTAAGGGTTACAGCTTTGCTCCAATTTTTTGAATAAGAGCATCCTGCAGTACCTGTGAAAAATTAATGTTGAGCGAGATAGCCTCTTCATTTAACCATTCCGGAATAGTGAGGGTCTTTTTTACTGCTTTTGAGTTATTGCGTTTTTGATAAGCAAGCATATCGAACTCGATGATAATGCAGTATTCATTTTCGGAAACTGTAATATCTTTTGGCTGGGAAGGAACCGGAATCTCCTGATGTTCCTGCTTACGGCTTATCAGGGCAAGACCTAAGGCATCAACAGCCATTTCATAAGCATTTTGCATATCATCTCCCTGGGTCATACATTCCGGTAAATCTGGAAAAGTAACCCAAAATCCACCTTCTTCTGCAATATGAAAAATGGAAGGATAAAATAATTTGTTCATAAGAACCTCCTTTCGATAGAAGTTGGATTATCGTAGTCCGGCTTCTTTTAAAATTGCCTGTTCTAATCCTTTCTTCAAGTCTTTGTTATGATAAGGAACAATGACGGTTCTATTCGTGATAGGATGAAATAATTTTATGTGAGAACCGCTTTGGCTGGTTATGATAAAACCATGTTTTTTAAGGTAGTTTACCATTTCTCTGGAAGTCATTGGCATATACGCAATTCTCCTTTGATCAATATTATATTAATACGTGTTAATACGTGTGTCAAGAGTGGAATAAACTAAAACAAAAAAGATAATAAAAATGCATGGAATAATCTGAAATAGGAAGATTAAAAGAACTACTTAAAATGATATGCACATAATATGTAAAGAAAAAGAACCAATAATGGTTCTAGTAGAAAACTAACATATAAGAAAGAAACTGTCAATCAAAAAGACAATATCTTTACCCAGAAAAAAGCTGCCCACCGGCAGCTTTTTTCTGGGTATGCAAATCGCATAAAACATATTAACATCCGAGTCTGAATAATTTGCAGATTGTGTTAAATAACTCGGAACAGCTATTGAAATTAAAACACATAGTTTCGTCCTCCTTATTTTCTTTGAAATCATGTCTTAGCTAAGTACAAATGAATTGTAACAAGTCTGTAACATTTTCACAATAGGAGTACATTGGAAACATGGGAAATATCTGGCCTTAGGATAAGCCGGGAGGAGTTGGCTCTTTCTCAAGCTTTGCAAACCAGCTATTAACGGCCTTGCTTACCTCGTCACGTTTACGAAAAGGAATCTGCACAATGGAGTGGTCTTCCATAATAAGGTCGTGCTGCAGAATTCCAGTGACATGGTTTAGGTTTACCAGATAGCTGCGGCCAACCGGAAGAAAACAGGCAACAGAGGCAAAGTCCTCGGTAAGCTGTGTCAGGTTTCCGGGAATCGTAAAAGTCTCTGATATAGCGTGCAGCAGGACATTGTGCTGCCCGGTTTCAAAAAAGAGAATATCTGAGTAAGGAAGAGAATATTCCTTCCTACGGACAGAAAAGGTAAATACTTCATTGGATTCCTCTAAAAGAGTATCGCAGCGGCTCATGGCATTGAGAAAATCTGTGTGTGAGTAAGGCTTTTGCAGATAGTAAAGAGCATTTACCTCATAGCTTGCCATGGCATGTTCCGTAGAAGAAGTGGTGAAAATAATGCCACCCTCATAGCCCAGTGAGCGAAGGATACGTGCTGTTTCCACACCGTCCTGGTTATTCATATAGATATCTAAAAACAGCAGAGCCGGATAACGCTTTTCTTCCTTATAATATTGAATCATCTCTTCGCCCGAAGAAAAAAGTAGAATCTCCATATTACAATGATGTTTCGTGGCATATGTATTCAGATGATGTTTCAGCCGTAAGGCATCGCTTTCAGAATCTTCGCATAAGTAAATCAGCATAAGTATTCTCCTGTATATAAAAAGTAAAAAACACCGGATACGAAACAAGTATAACATATTGAGATAAGATTTGTCAAGGGTATTTTCTGCGAAGTATTCAAAACTAATAAATAGTTACCTTAAACACCGTAGTCCATTCTGCCTGTTAAAAAGTTCCATACATCAAACTATCCATTTCATCTACAAAATATTTTGAATTTACCTAATAACTTCTAAAAACACAAAAAACCTGTAGATTGTATCTAATAAAAAGATGAAATCTACAGGTTTTCGTTTTTACTCGTATTTCAGCTAATGCCGTCAATGAATATCACAGAAAATGAAAGCTTAAATTTTTACAACATAAGGTTCATCTTCAATAATGCTCTGATCGTGGGTAACGATGATAACTGTTTTGCCTTCTTCATTGAGTTCGTGCAATAACTTCATAACAATATCTCTATTTTTCTTGTCAAGTGAGCCAGTAGGTTCATCTGCCAAAACAACAGAACATTTTTTCATCATAAGACGAGCTAAAGCAACTCTCTGTTGTTCACCACCGGAAAGCTGATAAACTTTTTTGTTAACTTCCTTTGATAACCCCACACGGTTAAGAGCTTCTTTAAGTGATACTTTAGTTCGGCTTGATTTTTTAATCAAACTTAAATTTTCTTTAACTGTCTTATTTTCAAGCAGTGCAAAATTCTGAAAAAGAAATCCGACTGTATTAGCAAAAAAACTGTTTTTATTTTTAAGCTGGGTAACATTTATCCCTTCAATTACGATGCTACCGCTATCCGGCTTTTCGATACCACCAATCATATTGAGTAAAGTGCTTTTTCCACTGCCGCTATCGCCGCTGATTACTACAAAACTCCCATCCGGAATTTCTAAATTAAAGTTAGAGAAAATTATTTTATCTCCAAATGCTTTATTTAAGCCACGAATTATAATCATAAACATCCTCCCTTCAATGACTTTGAGATATTTGTTTTTTCAACCCACATAATATTTGTGAAAATGATTGCCATTTCAATAATGGTGAGCAACGCTCCAATCAGTAAAGCAATCCCGACACTTGCGTTAGACATAAAAATCGAAACAATGCAAATCAATATCACAACGGCTATGTTTTCTATGAGATTAACGAAAATAAATCTTTTGTGCCTTTCATAAAAGCTATAACCTAAAACCTTTTTGAGGGAGATTTCCATAGAGCTAAGTCTAAATTCCATTTTCGCTTCAGATACGATTATAGCTATATCTAACAGCAATACTAATACGCAAAGAGAGCTTATAAAGCTAATCAATTTCACAAGGAAACTATGACTATAAGTGTAATCCTCTCCGACATTCGTCAGCATAAAATAGTGTGAACCAAGCTGTTGTGAATATTTTTTCGCAACATTGCGAATTGTGCTTTCATCGCATCCGTAGATTACCTCACCATTATATGTTCCTGTTTCGATATAACTTCCATTTAAAGCAACAGCCTCATTTGCCTGATAAATAACAATCGGATTTGTTACTCTTGACAATCCGTCAATAGCCTCTTCTCTGTTCGAATTGAGATAATAAAACCGTTCTCTGCCAGAATATTCTTTATAAACAACACGCAGGTCTTCTGCATTTTTGGTAAGAGAGCCAATTTCCTCTTTTGCGATATCTTTGTATGATTCCGCATTTCTTCCCTTTGGCACGAAGACCACTATATCCTCTTTTTCATCATCTTCAGTAAGCATATCAGAAAAACCTTGTAGCATATCTCTGGCATTATGATTTACAAAAATATAATTATCCGTATCGCTTATCCGGCTGCCTATGCAGACCACCGGATTTATAGTGTTGTATTCATTTTCGTAAAGTTCATTCCAAAATTTGCTCTCTGTAGATTCCTCCTCATTTTCTTCAAAAGGAGGTTCAAGCTGCATAACTCCAAAATAATAATCATTATAATGATTTTCTAAAAGAGTAGTGTTTGTAAGTAAATTACCTTGAATGCTACTGAGATTTGTAGTTATTGTAAAAATTGTCATAGCAGTAGCAAATGCTTTAAGACCATTCAGAAGATAAAACATACCTTTTTTATCTGAAGCATTGGCAAAGGCTTTTTTTACATCAAAGCAGACAAAAGCAGCATAAGGAATTACGGAAAGAACTGCTCCGGCACAATACACTGCCAAAATGAGATGATCTTCATATGCACCCGATATAAATTGAGAAACAAGCAACTTTGCTAAAACGAATAACGCAGCATACGAAATCATATCAGCCACTACAGCTTTTAGAGCAATCACAGCAGCATTTTCGCCCAAGGAAGCTCGTACAACTACTTCCTTTTGTCTGCGTATCACCTCAATCACATTAAGTACAATCATCAATATGGCAACTAATCCCCAAACAATGAACATCATATCAGTTTCGGTTGATTGCCAAAACTCCGGCTGCGATATAGAATATTCTTTTGCCAAATCTTGATATGTGGCAATAATGTCATCATCATCACCGATATAGCTGACCATTATTTCCTGTCCATTGCCTGTGTTTTTTACTTCTCTAAAATCTTCAAATTCTATTACGGTGATTCCACCTATTAAAGCCGTATATGTTTTTTCCTCAATATCCATCGTGCTTTTAAGACTATCCCGAACAACGGTATCATCACCATAAATATAAAGTCTTGTCTGATAATTAGAAACTCTCTGATTAAAAGTCGAAAAAATATGAACACCATGCTTCTCAGCTGTATCTTCTGCATTGGCTAAAAATGAATCCATATCGTCATTGGTAGTTGTGTATCTGGACGATAAATAATAAGCACCATTAAAGTTCCATAGCATATTTTGATATACTTCAGCTTGCATAACAAAAGCAAAAATAATCGTAATCAACAGCAATATATTTCTTATATGTTTCATTCAAATCCCTCCAATTTCACTTGGCATAGTTAAATTCAAATCATCCAAAAGCATCAAAGTTTTTCTGTAATTGCCTTTTGCTTTTTATAAAAATATTTTCCCTTTCAGACATTTTGGGGGTTCGATTTAGTACAGCTTGCCCCCAACAACTCAATAAATATTATAAACAAAACTGTAAATGAAGTCAATTTGCATATTTAGAGCATTAGGGGCACTCACTCTTAAGATTTACCACTCAAAAAACAGGAACAAAATTATCGTTCTGGATATTGCCGTTTGCTTCTCTTATCCATTTTCTGTTGAGTCCGTTGATACTTCTGGTGTAGATATCTTTGAATGGATCGTGCTTCTGATTCTTCATGCAACAAATCTGTCACATCCCGTTTGCTGTCAAACAAGATAAGCGGATCAAATTTTTCTCCGTATGCAGTTTTAATCTTGGAAGTGGCAGCTTGAATTTTATCTGATTGCAGGGCAACCCGTTGTTCTAAGAGTTCTGCTGAATCCACATTTTTTGCCTGCTCCCTTAATTCTGAGAACTGCTTTAAGGCATCCTCCAACTCGGCAGCATATTTTTCTTCCTGCTTTGTCAGCCGCTTCAAATTTTCCTCCATAGCTGCAACACTCTTTTTGACCTCAGCAATTCCAGTATCCTCACTACAATCAAATGAACTGAGGAGCATCGTCTTTTCGGATTTCAGTTCTTCCAAGTCTTCTGTCAGTTCGGCAATCTTTTTTGCCAAATCATTATGAGCAACAAACTGATAAAATGGTGTCGCTTTCTTTTCTGCAAGCAGCGTTTTCCGTTCTTTAGTCTTATTTTTAATCTGCTGTACCAGTAAGGCGTATCGCTCCAGATCGGGCTTCAACACATTCAGGCTTTCCGATAATTTGTGTTTTCCAAAACCGGCATAGCAGATTTGATAGCGGGAAATAACCATGTTCGCCCGTAAGGACTCCATTGCTTCCGCAAGCGCAGGAACAGATGCTTTAACTGCCTGCATCAGCTTCTTGACCGTTGCTTTCAGCTCACGGAGCAACGCATTGTCTGCCTTAATCTGACGATTCAACTCACAGCGGTCAGAAACAATGCCCTTTTTCTCCAATGCTCTTGCAACCACACCCTCGTGAATGGTGGGCTGCTCGGTCAAGCCCCGATCTGCATGACTGCGGTGGTCGATGCGTTCTTCGTGTCCGGCAGTCTCCAAATGGCGATTCGTCACATCAGCCCATGCTGCTCTCCATAAAACAAGTTGTTCTTCGCTGTTCCAACGCTCGGCAATGGGATTCTGCCTTCCGTATTTCGTGCTTTTGGGATATTTCGATACCCGTTCATAGCCTTTTTCTTTAGCAGCAGAAGCAGTCATATACACCTTTTTCTTTCCTACCTTATACTGGTATTGCTTTTCCCATCCCTCCGTTTGTGCTGCCTTAAACTCATCCGCAGTAAATCCTTGTTCCTTTCCATTTTTCACACAGAGATATTCTTTCTGTGTCTTATATTGCCAGTTCCCTTTTTCATCTAACGGGCGCACTGTTAGCATGATATGAGCATGGGGATTGTGACCGGGAGGGTATGGATTATGAATTGCCACATCTGCACACATCCCATCAGCTACAAAGGTGTCAGAAATAAAATCGGACAGCAGCTTTTCCCACTGTGCTTCGTTCAGCTCAATCGGTAGAGCAACCACAAATTCACGGGCAAGTCGGCTGTCTTTTGTCTTTTCATTTTCTTCTACGGCGTTCCAAAGCACGCCCCGTTCTTTCCATTCTGACGGGGCGAACTCTGGTAGGAATATTTCCTGCCAGACCAGTCCTTTCTTGCGGGTGTAGTCATGCTGCACCCCATCATAATCATTGAGGATTTTAGAACAACTCAGATAAGCGGAAGCTGCAACAGCGCTTCTTCCTGTACCACGGCTGACTACTTTTGCTTCCAGATGATAAATTGCCATTTGTTTTCACCGTCCTTTCTTTCTGTTTCTCTTTTGAAATGAGAAAATGGGTGTCGCCGGAAAGGAGATACCCATAACTGCGTAAAAGCTGCCGGTGGCAGGTTTTCGCAGGCAGGCGGCGGGATGGGGTGGCAATATGCCACCCCATCGTTTTGCTGATAGCGCAAAATATAGAGCCGACTGCACAGGGAATGTTCGCTTGCGACATTGCCTGCCCCCTCTGGAGAACTGTCTGGAAGACAGTTCGTGAGGAGCGCATGAGCCTGACCAACGGGAGGGATACCACCGCCTGCTTTGCAGGTGGTGAGTAAGTGCGCCCTTCGGGAAAAAGAAAAAGCGACCGATAGCCGGTCGCTCATAAAAATCATCGGATTGGTTTGAATACTTCGCATAAAAAATCCTCCAACTGTTCCAAAGTCATCTGTGTTGTCTGCGGTAATGCTTTCTCCAAAATCGCACCTTCCTGAATCAAACGCCGTGTCCTTGCTTTTCGCTCTTTCTGCCGGTCACGCATCTGTGCTTCTTCCAATCTATGCTTCGCCTGCAAAAGCTTCTTTTCATTTTCTGTCATAGGTTTTATTCCTTTCTGCCGTATCCGGCTGAAAACGCAAAGAAGGCGGCTCATGAGATTTTATTCTCACAAGTCGCCTTCAGCGTCATTTATTATGCTGTTTTCTGTTCTTGCCCGTTTTCTTTAACAAGCGGGGTATCAAGCAATACCGGTTCTTTCTCTTTTATTTGCTTCGCAGCATTGCGTTCTTTCTGCATCCTGCGGTTTGCTTCCGTCCTGCAATCATCACAGCAGTATTTTACATCTTTCCGTGTAGCGGTAAAAGTTTTTCCGCAGTTCTCGCAGACACATTCCCGCTTTCGGTTTTCCACTGCTTCCTGACGGTAAAATTTAGTACGGCACTTCGGACTGCAAAACAGAGTATTTGACCGCTTGGATTCAAATTCTTCACCACAGCATTTACAGATTAGCTGAAATGGCTGACCAACTGCGTGTTTACCAGCCTTGATTTTTTGGTAGCGTTCCCGGCTCTTGATGCGGTGTCTGCGAAGCTGTTCCTGCCGCTTGATCTCCTCTGGTGTCAGCTCTGGTTCGGGCAGTTCAAACCGTCCGATAAATTTCAGATAAATCTCAACCTCCTGCACCCGATCCCCGTCAATCTTTTCCGGGGCGTGGACAATGATTTTTTCAATAAACTCATTGATCATTGGAGTAGTCAGTTCGGAAAAGTCGGTGTACTTCTTTGCAAGTGAAAGGAACTGCGCCGCACGGTCAGTATCTTCCTCAAAAGAGGACAGATGCGATTCTGCATCCGATACAGATGTGACAAGAGTTTTCTGCTCCGCTTCGTATTCTGCAAGCAGGGTATCAAAGCGTTCATCGGTAATGCGCCCAATGGCAAAAGATTCGTAGAGCTTTTTGATAATGGTATCAAGCTCGGCAATACGCTTACGGTCTTTGTTCAACTTGCGTTTGGTATCCTTTGCGACTTCCGCCTGTCTGATTTGAGAAGCAGAACGCACCTTTTTCATAAACTCATCCTGATTGGCGATGGCAAAGGTGCTGGCTGTTCGGATGGTTTCCAAAACAAGCTCTCTGACCGCTTTTGTCCGAATATAGTGACCGCTGCAAGCATGAGTGCGCTTTTGATGTGCCAGCGTGTAGGTGGAGCAATCGTAAAAATCAGAGGGATAGGGATTGTTCTCCGTACCGCCTTTGGAACGGTGATTGGTCATTTTCGCTCCGCAGTCAGCACAGAACAGAAGTCCAGTCAGCGGATTGGCTTCGCCAAGCGTATCGTGGCGTCTCGGTGTCTTTCGCAGTTTCTGTGCAAGCTCCCACGTTTCCTTATCTACAATCGCTTCATGGGTGTTCTCAAAGATCAGCCAGTCCTCCTGCGGATTCATAACTGGATTTTTGTCCTTGTAGGACTGCTTGTGAGAACGGAAGTTGACCGTATGCCCCATATATTCGGGCTTTGAGAGAATCTGCCCAACGATATAACCACTCCAGTTATAAGGGTTGGGAAATTCCTCTTTGCTTTTCCAAACGCCACACCCCTGCTTTGCGGCGTAGACCGCAGGAGTTTCCACCTTATCGTCATAGAGGATACGGGCGATGTCATAAGGACCATTTCCCTCGATGGTCAGCCGGAAAATACGGCGGACAACCGCAGCGGCTTCCTCGTCGATATACCAACTGTACTTATCTCCCTGCATTTTCTTGTAGCCATAAATGGCACAGTTGGTGGTAGGCTTGCCGGATTCGCCTTTCACACGGATCGCTGTTTTCTGCTTGCGGCTCAAATCACGAAGATACCACTCGTTCATAATGTTGAGGAACGGGGCAAACTCATTGCTGTTCTGATCGTCGCTGTCCACGCTGTTGGCAATCGCCACAAAGTGAACATGATGCTGACGGAAGAATACCTCCGTGTAAAAGCCTGTTTGCAGATAGTCACGCCCCGCCCTGCTCATATCTTTTACAATGACATGAGCAACTTTGCCTGCTTCAATGTCAGCAATAAGCTGTTTCCAAGCGGGACGCTCAAAATTTCCTCCACTCCAACCGTCATCGGTATAGTGCTGACAGTTCGTATAACCTTTCTGATGGGCATAGCTTTCGAGGTATTGTTTCTGATTGACAATACTGTTGCTATCACCAGTCTGGTCATCATCACGGGACAGTCTTTCATATAAAGCTGTGATTTTTCCTTCAGTCTGTTTTACGCTCATGATGCGCTCCTTTCAGACTGTCGGCTCATTTGTGGTGAATCTATTATACCACAAGTTCCGCCGGTTATAACCGTTTCATTGCGAATCATCCGTAAAATTTTATCCTCCATTGTTTCTTTCTCTGTATCGCTGAATACTACTTTAACTTTATAGGTGGTGCCGCCAATGCGGCGAGTCATATAAGAAAAATTACTGTTCTCGTTTTTTGCCATAGGCAGTTACCTCCGTGTTGAAATATTCATTGTTTTTTCGTATAATAGGTTTAGTTCCGGTATGGTGTAACCATTTATATGGTTAAAATCGAGCAAAGGGTATTAACACCCTGCCAATGCAGAAATGCCCTCAAAAAAGCCTTGCGGCACAAGGCTTTCCGAGGGCAAAAGCGTTACATCTGTTGTTGTTTCTCCCGGTACTTACGCACCCGTGCTGCGGTCTGCTTACGGCGAGCTTCTTCGGCACAGCGTTGTGAGCAGTACACCCGTTTTCCGTCAGTTGGGAACGGCTTACCGCATTGTTTGCAATGAGTGGTCGGTATTTGCATGAATACGGCTTCCAACCCTGCATCTTCCGGCAGGACAGACTTGCGGAAATATCTGCATAGTGCGCTGTTGGTAAAGCAGATACCCAACATTGGACAGTCACAGTCCAATGGCAGGCAGCCGTACTCTTTGTCGTAGTTGGCGCAGAGAGAAATAACCAGCTTTTTGATCCGTTGCTTCTCCCTGCCTGTCAGCTCACGAGAATTGTTTGACATAGGCGTTTTCCTCCTTTTATTCAGTATCGAAAGTAATCTGATAATAGACAAAATAGATTACCCCTCACTTATAGGAGAAATACAGGGTACTTAGCGGAACTGTTTTTACGGAGAATCCAAGAAATTTTCAAAAATATTTTTGAAGGGAGGTGTCTGCGGTGTTCGACGATCCCGAACGATACGAACATAACGGCTTTTATGAAGAAGATACTGACTATGAAGGTGAATATGAAACGGACTATTCCGATTACATAGTCGATGACGAAGAAAATGAAAATGTCCTTTGGGACGATGAGGAAGAAGCCGCTGACGATCTTCCCGAAAAGAAGCGAAGGAAGCGGAAGAACCAAGTTGTTCTTGCTGACAATGATACGGATACCGAAGAAACCGAATTATCCGAACAAGCCATGTGGCAGATCGCAAAAGAAGAACAACTCATCGAAGAACTGGAAGCCGACGCCGAGGAACATCCCTTTGAGGATGGTACTGACGAGGAAGAACCAGAGCGTAAGAAGCTCAAACGAGAACTGCGGGCAGAAGCCCTTGCACGATTGGAGGATTCTGCCAGAACACAGCGGGATTTTGAAAATGTGATCGCATGGTGGGACAGGCTGGACGCTAATCGGGAGCGCAGGGAACGCTATCACGAACTCAGCCGCAGCGGTGATGATGTTCCTCTTGATTACGGGGCATCTGCAAATGAACTCTTTTTCCCTGATACGCTGAACGATGTACTGGAAAAGCAGCTCCGAAAGGGAGATTTCATTGACGCCATTTTCTACTGTCCTTACGACATCCATGAACTTGTAACAGAAGAATACCTATCCAAAATCCTCTGGGAATTGAATGCGGAGCACAAGGAGCTGCTCTTTCTTTGCGCTGTCCGGCTGTTTAGCTCAACAAGGATCGCTAAAATACGGAATCAAAGCGACCGGAACATCCGCAAGGTGCGTGGCACAATGCTCAAAAAGATACGAAAAAAGCTGCTTCCTGCACTTTTGGATAAGGCAGAAAAGCAGCAGCCAATGACCTTATTGGAGAAAGATTTTTTAGAAGAAAATATGGCGGAGATTGATTCTGAAGAAAAGAAATAGTATAATTGGTAATATAAATTAAAATTATTTAGGTTACAATACATGACGGAGGGTTTTATATATGAAGAACCTTTTTGAACGCACCAGTTCTAACTGGGTGCGGTATAGTGAATATGAATGGAGGGCGGCAGAGGACGGAACTCTGTATCTCACGCCAACCAAGACGGCGCAACCGAGTATTTATGATCCACTGGCAGAGTATCAGAAAATTGTATTGGATGCCATCAACATAGGACGCATGGGTATGAGCAAAAAGCCGGATGCCGAAATTCAGAAGGCTATCCAGCAATTTGCGGTGAAATACGGCTTGTTTGGACTGATGACTGCGCTACCTACCACACCAAACTTTATGGAATATGAGGCGGTGTACCTGCCGAAAAATCACTTCATCAAAGAAGAAACTATGTCCACTGAAAAATATCTGGCACTGTTCTTTCCATTCGACAAATTGGATGTGATCAAGCGTGGTATCGAGTCCATGTGGAACATCCAGAATGACCGTGTTATGATGGCATTGGCTTTGACCATGACAGACAAGCCAATGGCTGTCAACATGAGCTTTCAGCGGGAATATGCGGAGCGATATGAATGGATGAAACAGCAGTTCATTGACTGGGCGTTTACCTATATCAACAGTTTCCTTTATTATGAGGATTATGATACGCTGAACGATGAAACCCGGCAGATGATGCAGCAGAGCATGGCAGCTTTTGGCGGCATCGCTCCAACCTATCATATAGCTCTTTTGGATAAGCCGACCATCGTTTGGGATTTTCATTCCCTGCTGCTGGGCGTACAGATGATGTTTAGTTTTATGCTGACAGACAGCGAAAACCCGATTAAGCTTTGCAGGCATTGTACCAAAGCCTTTGTCGCAAGCAGACCAAGTGCTGTATTTTGCAGCCCGCAGTGCAAGAATAAGCATAATGTTTACAAAAGCAGAGCGAGAAACAAAAGTGAAGAATAGGAAGGGAATGGAATGGATATGAACGAAGAATATGGGCTAACTCCTTATGAAACAAGGGAAATCCTATTTTATAAAACCGATAATGGTGAAGTTCGGGTTGAAATCCTTTTATATCAGGAAAACTTGTGGCTGACGCAGGCAAAGATGGCAGAATTATTTGAAGTGCAAAAGGCGGCTATTTCAAAACATTTGAAAAATATTTTTACATCCGGCGAATTGCAGGAAGAAGCAGTTGTTTCCAAAATGGAAACAACTGCGGCAGACGGCAAGCGGTACAATACAAGCTATTACAATCTGGATGCCATTATTGCTGTCGGATACCGTGTTAATTCTAAAAAGGCTACGATGTTCCGCATTTGGGCAAATCGAGTATTAAAAGAATTTATTATTAAAGGCTATGTGATGGACGATGCACGACTGCGAGAACCAGAAAACCTCTTTGGTAAGGACTATTTTGAGGAACAGTTGGAGCGTATTCGTGATATTCGCTCCAGCGAGCGCCGTTTTTATCAAAAAATCACGGACATTTACTCCCAGTGCAGTGCTGACTATGATGTGAACAGTCCTGTTACAAAAGAGTTTTTTGCCACAGTACAGAATAAGCTTCATTACGCTGTCACTCATCATACGGCGGCTGAGATTGTTTATGGACGAGCCGATAGCACAAAACCAAACATGGGCTTGACAACTTGGAAAAATGCTCCGCAGGGGCGTATTCGCAAGTCGGATGTTTCAATCGCCAAAAACTACTTGAACCAAGAAGAAATGATAAATCTGAATGAGATCGTGACAATGTATCTGGACTATGCCGAAAGACAGGCACGGCGGGGAAATATCATGTATATGCAGGATTGGGTTAATCGTTTGGATGCGTTCCTCCAGTTCAACGAAGAAGATATTTTACATGACAAAGGCAAAGTGACCGCTGCCATCGCAAAGGCGTTTGCAGAAAGTGAATTTGAAAAATTCCGTGTTTTGCAGGACAGAACATATCAGAGTGATTTCGACCGTCTTGTGGCAAATATCGAAGAAAACAGCAAACAAACAAAATAAATCAGGAAACCCCACGCTTCCGATTTTATTGTCAGAAGTGTGGGGCTTTTGTATCAGGTTTACAGATCATATACCAATTCGTGCAGAACGATTTCTTCCGCACGGTTACGGATACTGTTCATACGGCGCACCCATTCTATTTGATCAGCCGCTTTGAGCGCTTCAGTTACGCCTTCCTGCTTTGCCATAGCGGAAACGATGTTTTCAATGCGCTCGTTGCAGGCTTGATCGATTTCAGCTAAATGCTTGAACAGCGTTCTCTCCAGCACATAGTTGTTGTAGAGGATTTTACGGTACTCTTTCAGATAGCTGCGGCGCATACGCCCGTATTTGCCTATCTGATATTCGCCGTCATCCGGCAAAGTAATGTTGGGAATGAAATAATCGCCCACTTGACGGTATGTACCGCCCATTTCTTCAAAGATAGTTTTCATAAAATTCAGCTCCTTTTGTGTTGATTTCCAGCGGTTATAAGGATTTTTGACTCCTTTCTTACAACTGCTTTTCAATTTACCACAAATGAGCCGCAGTCATATGTATTAGATGGCAGAAACCACCCTTTACATATTAACTCTTGAAAGAAAATAAGAATCATTTTTTATCGACAATCAGGAAGATAAAATCACAATTTGGAAGAATTGGTTGCAAAATTTTAAGCGTTTTCTTAAGATAGAAACTGTGTGAACAAAAGAAATAGAATAAAAAAAGGAGAGGAAATATGGGAAAAAAACGAAAAGAACGATGTCTGGCATTTTTGATGACATTGGCTATGATGACAGGCTTATTTATGGGAGATGCTGCCGGACTACTGGTAAAGGCAGAGGATACGCCGGCATCCGTTCAAATAGGAATTACAACATTAGAGACAGGCTGGTATGTGAAGGCGGTGGATCCTCCTTCTACACCGGGACCATCTGCAACGATTCGTGGCGTCGATAAAGTAGGGGAAGAACCGGAAAGTGGTGGTTATATTTATTTTGATAAAGATACGGCAACCATGACTGTATATAATGATATGGAGATTGCTACTTCCGGACCGAATCCGGTGACAGTAACAGGCGGAAACTTAACAATTTCCGGAGCAGGAAATTTTACTGTAGAAGGAACTTCTCCTGCATTTCTGTTAGCCGGAACCGGTGCTGCCGTTGTCACAAAGGATTTTACCGGAAATTTCAAGGTAACAAGTAATAGTAATGTAATAAACGGTGGCAGCAGATTTGAGATAGATACAACCGGTGATATTACACTGGAAACTGCATCAACGTCTTCAGAGCCAATTGCTTTGAGCAGTGGAGTGGTTGATTTAAGTGGAAAGAAAGTTACGATAACCGCACCATGTGGTATGATTGACAGTGGAGTATCCACACTGAACCTGGCACAGACAGAAGGAGACCTTGCATTAAGTTCTGCATCTGATTATTATCCAATTTTCCATGCAGAAAATGTTACCCTGAAAAATACCGGTGGAAAGGTGGAACTGGAAAATACCAGCACAGGGGTGTTGACTGACAGTAATCTTACGATTGAAGCTGCAGGAGATATTTCTTTAAAATCAGCGAAGGGAATAACAAGCAAGAGTAATCCACAGGTGAGCTTAACTTCAACCAATGGGGATGTTACAATTGAACAGACCGCAACCCCTGTCATGGCAAACGGTAAGCTGACGATTCAGGCATTGGCAGGAGCAATAAGCATTTCAACCAATGCGACTGTACCGATGTTTCAGGCAGAACTTGATATAAAGGCAAAGAATGATGTGACACTGAAACAGAATGGAACAACAGATTCATCACTTACCTGGGGCGGAGCCGGTGGAAGTATTGAGAGTACCGATGGGAATATTACAATAGAACAGGAAAGCAGCACATATGTGATTTCAACTTTGAATGCAGTCAGCCTGAATGCAGGTGGAACGGTTACGGTAAAGAGAAATACAGAAGGAACAGCATTAGCTTCCATGGTGAATGGGATTCCTGCAACAGGTGTAATCCAGCTTGCAGACGGCACAAAGAAAGGAGCCATCGTAGATGGAACCGTATATACTGCCAGCGGATGTACGCATCCAAAGCGTATCAATGGAAAATGTGTTGTATGTGATGACCAGGAGCCGGTGGCAGCTATTGTAGATGCCAACGGAAATGTAACAAATTATAACAGTCTGTCCAATGCATTCCACAATGCCAATGAATACAATACCGTAAAATTATTTGTTGATTATAAGAACAGCAGTGAATCAATTGATTTATCCTCTGTATATAAGGCTGTAAATCTTGATTTAAATGGAAAGAGTTTAACATTAGATGCATTCAATATCATGAATCACTTAAGCGTTTCCAATGGAAAGCTTAACCTGAGTACGCTCAATGATGCAAATACTAGTCTTTCTGATAAATGTACATTAGAAAATGTGGAAGCGGATATCCATGAGATAAGTTGGACTGCAAATGGTGGTCTGGAATTAAAGAGCAGTAGACTTCATGTAGGTTCACAGGCATCCCCTTGCTCATTCTTTGTAGAAATGATTACAATAGCACCGGATGACGATTCTGTAATTACAGTAGAAAACATGATAAGTGGTCTGGCAAACTATAAAAATGTACCAGCAATGGAACAGGCATTGGACAAATTAATTCCTTTCGGATATTCAGTTTTTGTTGATACTGATATTACAGTACTGGATGAATCCGGAAATCGTGCCAAAAATCTGGTGCTTCGTAATAAGAAGCTGGCAGAAGCGGACATTACTTTAAGCCCGGCTACCTTTGTCTATGATGGCACAGGAAAAGAGCCGGCTGTAACCGTAACGTATGATGGAATGACGTTAACGGAAGGAAGGGATTTTACGGTTATTTATGTTGACAATATTGAAGTGGGTGATACAGCTGCAGCAATTATCAGAGGTTCCCGCTTTTTAGACAGTGTAACAAAATATTTCAGCATTACCAAAGCGCATCGTGGAGCACCAAACGGACTTACCGCAGTAGCAGAAACCATTGATGGCAAAAATGATGGAAAGATTCGTGGCGTGAATGCGGAGATGGAATACAGTATTGATGGAACTGCCTATACCGCAATTACAGAAAATGAATTGACCGGACTTGCCGACGGAACTTATCTGGTACGTTATCGGGAAACACGCAATTATTATGCATCTTCTGCAACACAGATTGTAGTAGAAAAAGGACTTCCTTCTTCCAACAGCTTAAACCCGTCAAACCCGGGCGGCGGAAATAATCCGGAAAATACACCAGGTGGAAGCACGCCAAATGAAAATAATAATGGAACTACATTAACCGCCGGAAGTAATGTTGTTACAACATTGCCGGGCGCATCTTTGGTACAGACACCGGCAGCAACAACGTCGGATAGCAGTACACAGGTTAAAACCGGAGACGACAATCAGATATTCCTGTATCTTCTTGTACTGATTGCTGCGGCAGGAGTGGCTGCAGGAGCATACGGCAGATTAAATGCAGGACGCCGCATGAAATAAGTAAAAAAGATATATTTCGAAAATAGAAAAGGCATGAGATGAAAAAAGGAAAATGCTGTACTTTCAGAAATGGGAGTGCAGCATTTTTCTGTTGCAAAGAACATAAGGACGCGGTAAAATGTAGCGTAGTCAAAGAAGAGGAGATAGAAGATGCTGACACAGTTTTCAAGAACCGAACTATTGCTTGGAAAAGAAGCAATGGAAAAATTAAAGAATGCAAAGGTTGCAGTATTCGGAATCGGCGGAGTAGGTGGATATGTCTGCGAAGCACTGGTAAGAAGCGGAGTTGGAGCTTTTGATCTGATTGATGATGACAAGGTATGTCTGACGAATCTCAACCGTCAGATTATTGCAACCAGAAAGACCGTTGGAAAATATAAAACAGAAGTCATGAAAGACCGTATTTTAGAGATTAATCCGGATGCCAGGGTAGAAGTGCATAAATGCTTTTTCCTGCCGGAAAATGCGGATGAATTTCCTTTTGAAGAGTATGATTATATCGTAGATGCAGTAGATACGGTAACAGCGAAGATTTCACTGGTTATGAAGGCACAGGAGATGAATGTGCCGATTATCAGCAGTATGGGAGCCGGAAATAAGTTAGATGCCAGTCAGTTCCGTGTGGCAGATATTTATAAGACAAAGGTATGCCCACTGGCAAAAGTAATGCGCCATGAGTTAAAGAAACGTGGCGTAAAGAAGCTTAAGGTAGTTTATTCCGAAGAGCAGCCAACCAGACCAGTCGAAGACATGGCAATCAGCTGTAGAACCAACTGTATCTGTCCGCCGGGAGCAGCCCATAAATGTACGGAGCGGCGTGATATTCCGGGCAGTGTGGCATTTGTGCCATCTGTCGCCGGACTGATTATCGCAGGTGAAGTAGTAAAGGATCTGGCAGCAAAATAAGAAACAGATAAAGAAAACCGGATGTGGAATCACATCCGGTTTTCCGTTTCTATTGATTTCCTTATCAGGAAAATTATTTCTGAGGACCAGCAGAAACAAGAGCTTTACCAGCTTCGTTTCCTTCGTATTTAGCAAAGTTCTTGATGAATCTGTCAGCAAGATCTAATGCTTTTGTCTCCCATTCAGAAGCATCTGCGTAAGTATCACGAGGATCTAAGATGCCTGAATCAACACCTGGAAGCTCGGTAGGAACTTCAAAGTTGAAGAATGGAATCTGTTTTGTAGGAGCACTTAAGATAGCTCCGCTTAAGATAGCATCGATGATACCACGGGTATCTTTGATGGAGATACGTTTTCCGGTTCCGTTCCATCCTGTATTTACGAGGTAAGCCTTAGCTCCGCTCTTTTCCATTTTCTTAACAAGCTCTGCAGCGTATTTTGTAGGATGCAGCTCTAAGAAAGCCTGTCCGAAACATGCTGAGAAAGTAGGTGTAGGCTCTGTGATTCCACGCTCTGTACCAGCAAGTTTTGCTGTAAATCCAGACAGGAAGTAGTACTGAGTCTGCTCTGGAGTTAAGATAGATACTGGAGGCAGTACTCCAAATGCATCTGCAGAAAGGAAGATGACATTCTTAGCTGCTGGAGCAGAAGAAATCGGGCGGACAATGTTCTCAATGTGGTTGATTGGGTAAGATACACGGGTGTTTTCTGTTACACTCTTATCAGCAAAATCGATTTTTCCGTTAGCATCTAATGTTACGTTCTCAAGAAGAGCGTCACGTCTGATCGCATTGTAGATATCCGGCTCGGAATCTTTGTCAAGGTCGATAACCTTAGCGTAGCATCCACCCTCGAAGTTGAATACGCCGTTGTCATCCCAACCATGCTCGTCATCACCGATTAAGAGACGCTTAGGATCGGTTGAAAGGGTTGTCTTACCTGTTCCGGAAAGTCCGAAGAAGATAGCGGTGTTTTCACCGTTCATATCTGTGTTAGCAGAGCAGTGCATGGAAGCGATGCCCTTTAATGGCAGATAGTAGTTCATCATAGAGAACATACCTTTTTTCATTTCTCCGCCGTACCATGTATTAACGATAACCTGCTCACGGCTTGTAATGTTGAACATTACTGCTGTCTCAGAGTTTAATCCTAATTCTTTGTAGTTTTCAACTTTTGCTTTAGAAGCATTGTAAACGATGAAGTCCGGCTCAAAGTTCTTTAATTCTTCTTCAGTAGGCTGGATGAACATATTTGTTACGAAATGTGCCTGCCAAGCTACTTCTACGATGAAACGGATAGCCATACGGGTATCTTTGTTAGCACCACAGAAAGCATCTACTACATAAAGTTTTTTGTTAGAAAGTTCTTTGATAGCGATGTCTTTTACAGCACTCCATGCTTCCTCAGATGCTGGATGGTTGTCGTTCTTGTATTCATCAGATGTCCACCATACAGTGTCTTTGGAGTTCTTGTCCATAACGATGAATTTGTCTTTAGGGGAACGACCTGTATAGATACCAGTCATAACATTGACTGCGCCAAGTTCACTTTCCTGACCTTTTTCATAGCCTTCCAGTTCTGGCTTGGTCTCTTCTGCGAATAATGTTTCGTAGGATGGGTTGTAGACAATTTCTGTTGTTCCAGTAATGCCATACTTGCTTAAATTGATTTCTGCCATTTTGTTTTTTACCTCTTTCCTTTAAATATAGTAATATGATAATCGCCCGCAAAAAGCAGGTTTTTATGATATCTTGACTGAGAAACTATAAATCCTAGTTACTTCATCATAATTATTATACATAAATAAGTCATAAAATCAATAAAAAAACTGCGAAATTTTTATAAAGTGAAGAAAGTTGAAAGATTTTCCCCCTAAAGAATTAGCCTCCTGCTTAAAAATGCTGCCATATAATTCGGCAGAAGTCCGTTGCGGCAGAACCACAGACAAGCTATAATACAAAGTAAGAGAAAAATATAATCTTACTTTGTAGGATAATCTTGTATAGAAAAGGAGCACATGGGCTATGAAGATATTTCACTTATCCGACCTTCACATCGGATTGAAATTAATGAATCATGATTTAAGGGAAGACCAGGAATATATCCTGCATCAGATTGTAGAGCGGGCCAGAGAAGAAAAACCGGATGCCATTTTGATTGCAGGAGATATTTATGATAAAGCAGTGCCGGCGGCAGAGGCAGTAGAGGTATTCGATCATTTTATTAATGAACTGACGGAGATGGTGCCGGAGACTGTCCTTATGATGATTAGCGGAAACCATGACAGCGCACCAAGAGTGAACTGTTTTCGAAACATTTTATCAAGACAGCATTTATATATGATAGGAAAGCCGCCTGAGACGAAAGAGGAATACATTGAGAAAGTGACATTGACGGATAAGTATGGAAAAGTGAATTTTTATCTTCTGCCATTTGTGAAGCCGTCTATGGTAAAGCAGATTGTGGGAACGGATGAAAATGACAACAATCTTTCTTATGATGCAACTTTGCATAAGCTTCTGGAAAGAGAAAATGTAAATGAAGCAGAGCGGAATGTGCTGGTGAGCCACCAGTTCTATCTGCCGGCAGGAAAAGCGGCGGAGGATGTTGAGCGGATGGATTCCGAAATCCGCACCGTGGGAAATATTGATGAAGTGTCTGCGGATGTGTTGGAGCGGTTTGACTATGCGGCATTGGGACATATTCATAAGCCTATGACCGTGGGAAAAGAGTGTTATCGTTACTGTGGAACACCTCTTGCCTGCTCCGTCAGTGAAGCGGGACAGAAAAAAGGCATTATTATGGTGGAACTGGAAGAAAAGGGCAGGCTTTCCACCAGAGTAATTCCGTTAAAACCACTGCGTCAGGTGCGTATTGTGGAAGGGGAATTAGAAGAAGTATTAAAGCAGCCATCCGATAATTTTGTAACTGTGATTCTTACCGATAAGGTGGATGTCAATGTCTTTGACATGCAGGACCGGCTGCGTCATGCATTTCCCAATTTGCTGGAAATCCGAAGAGAAACGCTGCACAAAGCCAATTATGAAATGGAAAAATTCCGGCATGAGGCAGAGCTTGATGCCTTTTCACTATGCTGTGAGTTTATTGGAGAGATGAACGAGGAAGAGAGAGAAATTCTTAAGGAAGTCATCAATAAAGTAGAGGAGGAGAGTGAGTTATGAGACCATTAACCTTGGAAATGCAGGCATTTGGGTCCTATGGAGACCGGACAAAAATTGATTTTCGAAAACCATCCCAGAATTTATTTCTGATTACCGGAGATACCGGTTCCGGCAAGTCCACTATTTTTGATGCCATAGCCTTTGCGTTATATGGAGAAGCCAGTTCTACAGCTAATAAAAAAAGTGGAACAGAGCTGCAGAGTCAGTTTGCCACAGCAGGCGCAGAGCCTTATGTGGAATTGAAATTCTGTGAAGGAACAGAAGAAAGCGGCGTCTATACAGTGCGCCGTGTGCCAAGACATGTCCGCCCATTGAAGCGGGGAAGCGGTGAAAAAGAAGAAAGCGAATCCGTTACCTTAATCATGCCGGATGAAATCGTTTATTCGCAAAAGGAAACGAATCAGAAAATCATTGATATTGTCGGGCTGAACAAGGGGCAGTTTATGCAGGTGGCAATGATTGCCCAGGGAGAATTTATGGAACTGCTCCGGGCAAAATCCGATGAGAAAAAAGTGATTTTCCGAAAATTATTCCACACAGAAAAATATGAAAAGATTGCCAATGAATTAGGAGACCGGAAAAGAAAATTAGATGCAGAGATTGCCACAATCCGTACGAAGTTTCATGCCAAAGCTGAGAATGTGGACATACCGGAAGCCTTTGAAGAAGCCGAAGCCCTGTTGGCATTGAAAAAGAAGATGCAGCAGGCGGATGCAAAAGCACCGGAGATGGAACGCTTTTTAGAATTGATGCAGCAATTGTGCCAGTATCTTAAGGAAGAGGGAAAGCAGAAAAAGAAGGAAGCAAAAGAAGCGGAAAAACTGCGGGAGCATTGCAGGAGTGCGTTGCAGGAAGCGGAAAATCTGCAAAAATCCTTTACCCAGATGGAAGAAGCACAGCGGGAGTTAGCACGCCTTTTTGAAGCGGAAGAGGAGATAAAAGAGACTGCCCGGTTAGAGCAGATGATAAAGCTTGCCTATGATGCAAAGCAGCTCTATCAGCAGTATGAAGAAGCGGTAAAGAGACTGGAGGATTTAAAGGCAGAACAGCAGAAATTAGAAGAAAAGCTGCCGGAGATAAAGAAAGCTTTAAAAGAGGCAGAAAAGGAAAGAAACTTAGCAGAGGCGGAAAAGGAAACACAGCAGAAGAATTACAGTATTATAGAAGAAAAAGTAAATCGCACGAAAGCGGCATTGAAAGAAATAAGAAAGGCTGCACAGGAAGTAGAGCAGAGTAAAGATGCTTTGCAGCAGGCGGAAGAGACGGAAAAAGAGACAAAAGAAAAAAGCACTGTCTTAGAGCAGAATATCGTGCAGTGGAAGAAAGAAGCAGAAGCCTTCGAAGAAATTGAAGTAAGGCAGTTACAGATTACCGGAAAGAAAAATGCTCTTGCAGAAATCGAAGATGCCGTAGCAGAGATTACAGAATCAAAGCAGCTTCTTGGTAAAGAAAAGAAACAGGAGGAACATGCAAAAGAGATTTATCGGGAAGCATCCGGACAGTATCAGGCAAAGCAGCAGGAATACGAAGCATATCGTAAGCGATTTTTCGATGCGCAGGCAGGTATTTTAGCAAAGGAATTAAAAGAGGGAGAGCCATGCCCGGTCTGCGGTTCCATGGAACATCCAAAGCCATGCATTGCGGTAGAAATGCAGGAAGAATTAAGCCGGGAAATGTTAGAAGCTTTAGAAAAAACGATTGCAAAGTTACAGCAGAAGCAGGAAGCGGCATCTACAGAAGCCGGTGCATGCCACGTAAGAAGAGAGAACAGGGAGAAAGAGTTGGCAGAAAGAAAGGAAAAGTGCCAGAATAAAATAGAAGACTTTGGAAAGGAAGCAAACCCGGCAGCCGATAATGAAATAGAACCGTGGCTTGTCGCACAAAAGAAAGAGCTTGCAAAAGAAGAAGAAACACTTTCTCAGGAGATAAAAAAGAAGAAGGAATTGTCTCATAAATTAGAAGAGGCAGAAGCAAAAAAGATTGCACTTCAAAAAGAAGAGACAGAAGCAACAGAAAAGAAGCTATTGGCAAAAGAGCAGTTTGACCGTTGTCAGGCAGCTTACACAGAGCGGAACCGCACCCTTGACTATACATCTGAAAAAGAAGCGGATGAAGTCTTGGCAGAAGCACAGCAGAAGAAGGCTTCTGCAGAAAGTGCATATGCAAAGGCTGATAAAGAAAAGAGCCGCTTAGAGGAAGAGAAAACCGGTACACAGACAGGCATTGTCCGTTGTGAAAGAGAACTTCCGGAACGAAAAAAGGAAGCAGAAGCCAAGCAGCAAAAATATGATTTATATATAGAAGAAAAAGATATTTCCAAACTGGAATGGCAGACTCTGGTGGAGCAGTATTCGATAGATGCCATGGAAGAGATGCGGCAGAAAAGGGAAGATTATCAGAATCAGAAGACGATGTATCAGAGCCGCTATGAGACAGCGAAAGAAACTGTAGGAGAGAAAGAAAAACCGGACGTAGAGAAGCTTTCAGAGGAACTTAAGGCAGCAGAGGAGCAGAGTAAGCTTGCAGGCAGGGCAGCCAATGAGTGGGAGATTTCTAATCAGAAGGATACGGAAATCTTAGAAGCGGTAGAGGAAATATGGAGCGGGCGGCAGCAGGTATTAGAGCAGCACAACCGTATAACACGGCTTTATACTGTCATTTCCGGAAATGTGTCCGGCAGCCGTATGGATTTGGAGACCTTTGTGCAACGTTATTATCTGGAGCGGATTCTTTATGCAGCAAACCGCCGTTTTGAAGAAATGTCAGCAGGACAGTTTGAACTCAGAATGTTTGATGAGAAGAAGGCTGCAATCGGAAAGAACAAGGGACTTGACCTTATGGTATATTCCAATGTAACCGGAAAAGAGCGGGAAGTCCGTACGCTTTCCGGAGGAGAATCCTTTATGGCGGCGTTATCCATGGCACTGGGCATGGCAGATGAGATTCAGGAAAATTCTGCTGCCATACATCTTGATATGATGTTTATTGATGAAGGCTTTGGTTCCCTGGATGAGCATGCAAGAGAGCAGGCAGTCCGGGTATTAAAAGAGATGGCAGGCGGCTCAAAGCTTATTGGAATCATTTCCCATGTAACAGAATTAAAGCAGGAAATGGAAGACCAGCTTCTTATTACAAAAGATGAAGAAGGAAGCCATGTCCGCTGGCAGTTAAGCTAGCGGATAGGCTCCCTGTTCTAACATTTCCGTCACCATGGAAGCCATAGCGGAAGGATGTTCTTTCATTCCGTTTTGCAGCCATTTTAAGAAAACATTATAGAGCGCACCGGAATAGAAGTAGACTTTATACCGGTGAATATCATTATAAGGCATGTCACCCATATGATTTTCTAATTCCTGATCAAAAAGGTCTAAGTAAATGTATGCAAGACCTGCCTTATATACACTTAAAATAAATTTCTTGTAAGTCTTAAAATACCGGAAAATCAGTAAAATTGCCTCATAGCTGAAAAAGTCATTTTCAAGCTTTTCTGCCCTCTTCCGGTATTCTTCCATAATATCGTCCGTAATTTTAATCAACACTTCTTCCTTGGAATGAAAATTCCGGTAATAGGAAGCTCTTGCTACTCCGGCAGTGGTAATAATATCAGTTACAGATATATCGGAAAATGCTTTGGTGTCCATGAGTTTGGTCAGGGCACGGGCAATCTTTAATTTTACCTGGCGGTTCGCTTCGTATCGTTTGTCTGTTTCTTTCATTTAAATGCTCCTGTTCGTATGTGCTATGGATGTGTGCCGGTGGGTGGGACAGAATATGATATTCGTTTCTTACGATTTGCATTTGATATGTGCATTGGTTCATTACGCAAAGAGCGTTATTTTTCTTAGCACTGTATTTTTCTTGCTGTCAGGCTGTCCTTTCCGTTGCTTTGACCGGATGCCGGCTCTGTCCGTCTGTTGCGGATACCACATTCCGTCTGAAAGAGACGCTAAGAATTCCGTTAAAGTTTCCGTATCTTCCGGCACCCGGCACATATTCGCATACATGCTTAAGATGTGCCTCGCTGGCACGTCCCTGTGCCAGCGTTGCCGGTTGCTGCCGGAATTCTAAGCGTCTCTAACAGACTGCATATATCGTATCCGCATTCAGGCGAACAGAGTCCGGCATACTGTCAAACATTGGAAAGACAGGCTTTATCGGCAAAAGAAAAATGCAGTGCAAGAAAAACCGCTCTTTGACGTTAGAAACAATGTATGTATCAAATACAAATCGTAATAACAAATATAAAACGACTGTCCCACCCACCGGCACCACATCCGTATCATGATACAAAATGATATAAAATGTCTCACATCAAACCGTTGAAAAAAGGGAAAACTATGCTACAATGCTACTTATGCAGCCACAACAATGTGATATAAATTATCTCACATATAGTGTGGCATAGATACAGACAACAGTCAAGAGATGGAGACGAAAATGAAGATAATTACAGATACAGGATCTGATATATTAGAAATCGAAGCAAAGGCAATGGGCGTGGATCTGGTGCCGATTTCGGCAAACTTTGAAGATGTTATATTTGACCGGAATACAGAAGAGAATTTCAAAGCATTTTATGAGAAACTGCGCAGCGAGGAACAACTTCCGGTATCCAGCCAGCCATCACCGGCAGCATTTTTAGAAAAGTATGAAGCGGCAGAAGAAACGGGGGAAGAAGTGTTGGTGATTCTTATTTCCTCGAAGCTTTCGGGAACCTATAACGGAGCAGTGCTGGCGAAGGAAATGTGCGGATATGAAAAGATATATATCGTGGATTCCCTGCAGGCATCCTTATCCTTGCGGCTTCTGGTGGAGTATGCCGTGAAGTTAAAAGAAGAAGGCAAAAGTGCAGAAGAGATTGCAGGAATCTTGGAAGAAGTAAAGAACCGCACCTATCTTACCGGTGTTCCGTCCACATTATTATATTTGAAAAAGGGCGGACGTATTTCTCCGGTAGTTGCAGCAGTGGGAAATGTAATGGGAATCAAGCCGGTGCTGCTGCTCCGGAATGGAGAGATTGAAGGATATTCCAAAGCCCGCGGCATGAAAGCGGCCAAAAGCGGAATGCAGGCATTTTTGAAAAAAGGAGAAGTGGATTGCTGCATGCCGGTAGAATTTGCTCACAGCAATAACCCGGAAATGGGAGAGGAATTCCGGAAAGAAACCATGGAAGCTTTTTCCCTGACAGAAAGCAGCTTACATGAAGTTGGAATGGCAATCGGAACCCATATCGGACCGGATGCACTTCTGATGGCATTTATTTTAAAAGAAAGCATGAAATAAGAATTTTCAGATTTAAGGATTCTTTAATAATTGATTCGTTATAGTAGAACCAGCAAAGGAAATAAAACTTTGCCGGTTCTTTTTTTTTCTTTACAGGAAATTGCCTGTAAAGTAAAAAACGCTCCGCGAGGATGCACACTGCGGCACGAAACTTGCAAAGCGTGTTTCGCGTAGTTGAGGTATACTAAGAGGATAGAAAGGAGCAGAAGATGTTTTGGGATATCTTACGCAAAGACTTAAAGCGAAAGAAAACAATTAATATTGTAATTTTGCTGTTTATTATTTTAGCTGCCATGTTTGTGGCAAGCGGGCTGAACAATGTACTGACGGTAGTAAATGGAACCGATTATTATCTTAATCAGGCAGACATTGGAGATTATGTAGTACTGACCCAGCAGGGGGATGGCGGTGTGCCGGAGCTTTTGGATACCTGTCAGTATGTAAAAGACTACCGCATGGATCATATTATGTATGCAACCAAGGGGAATATCAAGGCAGAGGGAAAAGAACTTGATATGGCAAACAAGGCAATGATCATAGAATCCATTTCCGAAAGTGAGATACATTTTTTCACAAAGAATAATAAGGAGCTTACAAAAGTGCCTGAGGGTGAGGTTTATGTCACAGGAAATTTCTTAGATGCAAATGCTTTAAAAGAGGGAGATAAACTTACGATTACCCATGGCAAAAACAGTGTGGAGCTTACGATTGCCGGAAAAGCAAAAGATGCGCTGCTGGGTTCTGAATTTATGGGAAATAAAAGATTTATTTTAAATGAAGCGGATTATCAGAAATTTGCATCGGATGAAAGTCTTGCAGAATACCGTGGCGAGATCATTTATATTGACACAGACAATCCATCGGAAATAGCCTCTTTATTAAGCAATGCATCCAACATCCTATTTAACCGGGGACGGGGCATTTTTAAATTGTGTTATGTCATGGATATGATTGTGGCATTTGTGGTGCTGGTTTTAAGTGTATGTCTGATGATAGTATCCTTTGCAGTGTTGAAATTTACGATTACTTTTACGGTGACAGAGGAATACCGGGAAATCGGTGTCATGAAAGCCATCGGAATTACGGATTTTAAGATACGAAGCCTTTATCTTGTAAAATATCTGATGCTGGCTGTTGTGGGAGCAGCAATTGGATTCCTGGCAAGCATCCCATTTGGCAATATGCTGCTGCAGTCTGTGACAGAAAATATGATGTTGGGAAACAGTCATGCCATTACGGTAAATTTCATGGGCGCAGTCATTGTTATTGCAGTTACTATCTGGTTTGCATACCGATGTACCGGAAAAGTAAAGAAGCTGACACCGGTGGATGCTATTCGAAACGGTCAGTCCGGAGAACGCTTTAAAAAGAAATCCATTTACCGGCTGGGAAAAAGCCGTTTTAACAGTACCTGGTATCTGGCAGTCAATGATATTTTAAGCAGTCCAAGACGGTTCCTTACGATTATATTGTCCTTTTTCCTCTGTTCCGTTTTTATGCTGGGAGTGGTTATTACAACAGATACCATGAAAAGTAAGAATCTGATTACGACATTTGGAAAAGAAAGTGATGTCTACATATCAGATGTATCACAGGCAATGGGGAATATGGCAGGAAAGACCCGGGCTGATTTGGCAAAAGAATTAGATGACCTGGCAGAAGAACTTACGGAAGAAGGCATGCCATCGGAAATGTCTGTTGAGATACAGTATACTATAAAGATAAACTTTCACAGCTTCATATAGGGTTTAACATGGGGGAGTATCAGAATTTTCTGGTGAAAGCAGATACAGAACGTTTGCTGGAAGTATTGCAGAATATCATAGAAAATGCTATAAAATATGGTAGTGACAAAAAAATTGGTATATCAATTTCGAAAGAAGAAGACTGTGTGCTGATTACCGTGGAAAATACAGGAGAAGTTCTTCCGGCAGAAGAACTTCCGCACCTTTTTGACAGCTTCTATCGTGGCTCCAATGCAGGAAGCCAGGAAGGAAGCGGACTGGGGCTCTATATATGCAGAAAGCTGATGCATAAAATGAACGGGGATGTTTTTCTGAAACAGGAAGAAAATCTTTTTTCGGTAACTGTGGTAGTGGGTATGGCAAATTAGTCAATGAAAAAGGCAGGAAGAAAATGTAATATGATAAAAGCAGTTTTATTTGATATGGACGGAACACTCATTGATACAGAGAAATACTATAGAATCTGCTGGCCTAAGGCAATGGCGCATTTTGGCTATGAAATGAGTGATGAGCAGGCATTGTCCATGCGTTCCTTAGGACAACCCTTTGCACCGACGCATTTAAAGGAAATGTTTGCAGATGAGAATCTTGACTATCCGGCTATCCGGGCTTACCGGAAGGAATTGATGGAGGAATATCTTGCAAAGAACGGTATTGAGATAAAAAGAGGAGCTGTTGAGTTATTGAATTTCTTAAAAGAAAAGAAAATCCGGCGGGCAGTTGCAACGGCAACCGACATGGAACGGACAGAAAGATATTTAAAGCAGATAGGACTATATCCGTACTTTGATGAAATCATCAGTGCAACCATGGTAGAACACGGAAAGCCGGCACCGGATATCTATACTTTTGCATGTGCACAACTTGGACTTGCTCCGGAAGAATGCCTTGCGGTGGAGGATTCGCCCAATGGGGTTATGAGTGCTTGTCAGGCAGGCTGTCAGGTGGCAATGGTTCCGGATCAGACACAGCCGGATGATGAATTAAAAAAGAAACTTACGATATGTGCAAATACACTGGATGAATTGAAAATTTTATTTTCATAAAATGGGAGAGGTAAGATGAATTTTTTATTTGATACTTCAATTGATGTGAACCGCAGACAGTTTTATGTGCTGGCAATGGGAAGCTGTATCGGAAATCTGGCAGGATTTATTGGAAATGCATTGATTTTCGGATGGAACGGAACAACGATTTTCTGTGGAATCTGTATGTTACTTATGGCCGCAGGAAGTTTCATTGGAATTAAAAAAGGTCAGATACGTTATGCGTCTTATTTAATGATAGCAGTATTAAGCCTTGTGGAATTTCCAACACTATATTATATATATCAGACGGGAACGATTGTATACATGGTACTTGCGATGGTAGCAATTGCGATTTTTATTCCAACCGGAAATGCAATCCGGTTTGCCGGCATAGTAATTGTCGCCGATGTGGCAGCAGTTATTTTAGCCTATATGAGACCGCTGGAAAGTGAAAAACTGTCAAAAGAAGTCGTGCTGCAGAGCACACTTTGTTCCCTGCTGATCGTTTTACTTTGTGTCTTTTTGATTTCTATCCTGCTTCAGATGCAGAGACAGAGGCAGGAAGAAGAAGTAAAGAAGTTGAATGAACAGTTGAAAGATGCCGCAGATAAAGATGCACTGACCGAACTCTATAATCGTCGTTATTTAAATCAGTATCTGGGAGAACTTATTCTGGATGAGAAGGAAGAATTTGATGCGGTACTGATTGATCTTGACTTCTTTAAACATGTGAATGACAATTACGGACATGGGTTTGGAGACATTATTCTGGTGGAATTTGCAAGACTTTTAACGAAGCATGTAAAGAATAAAGGTATCGCGGTACGCTTTGGCGGAGAAGAATTTATGCTGGTTTAAAAGGGGATGAACACGGATGAAATCGGTAAAATGCTAGAGCATATAAGACGGGAATATAAAGAATTTACAAAGCATGAAAAGAATATCGAATGCTCTTTCAGCAGCGGAGTACAGCATTATACAGAAGGAATTGCTGTTACGGTATTATACCGCTTAGTGGATGAGAAACTCTATACGGCAAAGGAGCGGGGAAGAAACCAGGATGTCTTTGATTTAGAATAATAGAAAGATAAAAAAGGGGCGAGAAATGAAAAGGAACATCAGGAGGATTCGTTTATGAAAGGGAAAAAGTTTTTAGCAATGATATTAAGTGCAGCGTTGGGAATGTCAACGTTTGCGGCTTGCGGAAGAAAAGTCGTGGAGCCGGAGAAAAAGACCACAGAAACAGAGGCTGAGACTGAGACGGAAGAAACGGAAAACTCAGAAGAGGTGACAGAGGAGACAGAAACGGAAAATGTGGATGAAGATGACATTTTTGCACAGCTTGCAGGAGAAAGCTTTATGTTTACCAGCGGAGCCGGTGCATGGGATTCTACATTGATTTTATCCGAGGATGGCTCTTTTGTGGGAAATTATCATGATGCAGATGCAGGAGATAGCGGGGATGGATATCCAAATGGAACCCTTTACTATTGTGATTTCTATGGAAAATTCACCCAGCCGGAAAAGATAAATGATTATACCTATGAGATGCAGTTGGAGAATATTGCAACGAAGGAAACAGAAGGCGACACGGAAATTAAAGGCGGCGTGAAATATATTTACACGGGACCGGCTGGTTTGGAAGAGGTTTATGATTTATATATTTATCTGCCGGGTGCACCGTTAGATGAATTGCCGGAAAGATTCCTGGACTGGGCATCCATTGGTCTTACCGATGAGGATACGACGCTTCCATTCTATGCAATTTTTAATACGCTGACCTTTGATACCTTTTTAGGACCGAGTGGAGATAAGGTTACGGTAAATGATAAAACCACAACTTCCGATGTATCCATAGAGAGTGAATTGCAGAAAATCGAGGAGAAAGCAGCAGCCATGCAGGAAGACCTTTCCAGTGGAGAACTGACACAGCAGGAAATGAACACCCTGTCTCTGCAGTTGTATCAGTTGTGGGATAATGAGCTGAATTCTATCTGGAGCCGTTTAAAAGAGACTTTGGATGAGGACACTATGACGACTCTTACCCAGGAAGAGCGTGACTGGATTAAGACAAAAGACAGTGCAGTAGAGGAAGCCGGCAAAGATGCCGAGGGCGGAAGCCTGCAGCCATTATTGGAAAATGATAAGGCGGCAGAATTAACAAGAAACAGGGTATATGAACTGGCAGAGTATTTGAAATAAAAAGATATTTTAGCGAGGAAAAATGGTTACATTAAATGATTACTTATACTCCGGAGCAACGGTGTTCCGGATATTGAAAAAGTATACGCAGGACCTCCGGGCATCCGCAAAAGTATCAAAAAATGAAGTGGATCTGGTGCACTGCAATTTCCTGATTCAGATTATGGAACTGTTAGAGCACAATGATTTCCTGACAGCGCAGTCCCAGAAAATCCGTGAGTTCTACAAATATATGGCAATGGAATATCCTTATCTTTCTTTTACTTTTAAAGGAAGAATCAAGTCACTGATTCGTGCGGAGGGCAAATTCAACGGCTATATTGTAGAGTACATTTATGATTATTATAAAAAGCATAAAAGCTATCCGGACATTGCAGAATTAAAGGAAAAGCTGAACTGCTTCCGTGATCTGATTGCATACCGGATTGTGATTTCCATGCCACGGTGTCATTTGAAAAATCATGAGAACCGCGAAGAAGAGGAATTAAAGCACCTTTATCAGATTGCAAATGTGCTGCCACAGTTTTTAGAGGAGCGTGGATTTACGGCAGAGCTGACAGGCGGTGTCTTAAGAAGCAGTTCCCCGCTTTTGGATGATGCTGTAAAACCATATTACCGGGATTATATCACCAGCGAAAAGGAGGACGATTACAAATCCTTACATATTACTTTTTATGATAACAGTGCGAGATGTTATGTGGAAATGCAGCTTCGCACAAAGCAGATGGATGACATTGCAGAAATCGGTTCCGCCAATCATATTAATTATGAGAAAAAGCAGGAAGCATCCAGAGCACGCCGGGATACCATCCCGGAGGGAGAATGCATTTATTTTGATGAAGCTTATGAACGGTGCAGGCGTTTGCAGGAACTGGAGCTTTCCGGTGTGGATGTCGACATGTTTACAGCAGTAAGCAACAGCCTGATGAATGACGGCTGCGGCTTATACCGGGGAAGACTGATTCTTCCTTATGAGCATTTGTCGAGATTTCAGAATGATTTGATTGATTAGAAATAGAACAGAATGGAAGCGTATGAAACGGAGAAGGCAGCTATGGGTGAAAATATGGAAAAGGAACAATGGATGAAAGAGAGTCTCCAGATGCAGAAGGCAAGCTGGATTCAGGATGAAATCACAAAGCGCAGAGAGCGGGAAGATGAGTTGCTGCAGCAGATTTTTATGGAACAGAAAATGTTGCAGGAACTGGACGAAGACATGGACGAAAATATGGCACATGCCAGAGAAGGCCGCAAATACCGGGAGGACATGAAGGAGCGGGTCAATGACCGGGTATATGAAATCCATGACCTGAGTGCAGATAAGCGAGAGGGAATGCGGGAATATAAATATGCATACCGCAGAGGCTACGCCCTTGCCATGTTTTTCTTTTCACTGGCATTGTGCGTCTTTGTAGGCTTTTTACATGGAATCACATCACAAATCTGTCTGATGCTGATGTTCTTTACCGGCGTGCAGGCTGCCATTTTTGTACATCAGAAGCAGTGCTTCTTTCTCTGGAGACTCATCTGCGATATTTTCTCAGCAGTAGTTTTCCCGGTGATGCTGGTTCTCTTTATCGGTTATGAATTAAAGTACGGCTTCTATGATTTTCTACTTCCAATCTGCCTTATCATAGGACTGGTGCTGCTGGCACTTACCACAGCATCCTATTTCCTCTACGATCCATACCGCAGTGCCCGCCGCAGAGTCGGTGATGCCAAGAGCATGATCCGTTCTATCGAGCGTTCCGCCAAAAAGCAGGTCAAGAAGAGCCAGAAGCAGCAGGCGAAAGACGAGCTTCGCCAGAACCGCCTGCAGCAGAAGGAGCAGGATAAAGCCGAGAAGCTTCGCATCAAAGAAGAACAGCGCCGGGAAAAAGAGCTTAAGAAAGCCGCTCAGCGCAAAGAACAGCAAAAACTCCGTGACGCAAAGAAGCAGGAAGCCTTAGAGAACCGCGAAGAGAAGAAGCTTGCCCTTAAGGACGCTGTGGCAGCCAAGAAAGAGCAGTTCCGGGAGAAGTTCCGGAAGGATGGGGGAGTGGAAGAAACGGAAGAAAAGGAGAAGGAGAAAGAGGAAGAGGGCGTTTTGGCTTCGAATGAAGGCACGGAAGATGCAGAAAATACAGAGCAGGGAGAGACAGTAGTTGTGGACAATGCGGCGCAGGAAGAAGATGGGGTGTTAGAGTAGATTGAAAATATGGCAGATTTTCAAGATCCGTCTATTAATTTTTTACAGTAAATTTGCACTACTAAACAATACAAATGTATTGAAATAGATATGATTTAGCATTATAATGAAGAAAACAGATGGAAGAGAGGTGCTGAACATGGCTAGTACAATTCAGGTTAGAGTAGAAGATGAGTTAAAGAGTAAATCAGATGCACTATTTAAAGATTTGGGCACAGATACAACAACAGCAATTAGAATGTTTTTAACACAGGCTGTTGCGGCAAATGGATTTCCTTTTGAAATAAAAAGACAGGTAGAATCAAATCCATATGCACCGATGACTGAGAACGAGATGCTTGCAAAATTGAAAAAGTCCAGAGAACAGGGAATGTTCAGGGAAGCAGATTGTGTGATTTCTGATATGAGGTCAAAGTATGGATTATAAGGTTGTTTTGATGAAGGATGCGGAGGAGGATCTTGATAGATTCATCACATATCTTTTGCTTGAAAAGAAAAGTGAGCAGGCTGCAAGAAATTTATTAAATGATTTTGAAGCAACAAAAATAAGTCTGTCAAATGTTGCAGGGAGCCTGAAACTTTGTGATAATCTCAAACTAAGAGAATTAGGATATCGAAGAATCAATTTTTTATCGCATCGATATTTTATGCTTTATCGTATTGAAAACGATACTGTTTATGTGGACAATATTTTTCATGAATTGCAAGACTATGAAAATAAAATGAATTAAATGTTTGAATACAAAATCCTACCCATGGGGTCGTCTCTTAATTTTGAATATGAGTTAGGAGATAGCCTGGATGGGTGGGATTTTTCTATGAGGAAAGTTATCTGTAAGAGTGATATATGTTGCAGAGAACATCAGATATGCGATACATCATAGAAACTACAAAGACGGATGCCGGAACTAGAGTATTGCCAATCACATAGGATGTGGCACAGATGTTTCAGGCAATTATCGAGGATAGAAATGCACCGAAAGTGGAGAAAACCATAGATGGATATAGCGGATTCCTGTTTTACGATGATAATGGAAGGCCACTTGTTGCGATGCATTGGCAACACCGCTTTAATCATATGGTCGGCAGATACAATGACATTTACCGAGTACAGATGCCGAACATTACACCTCATGTATGCCGACACACCTATTGCTCGAATATGGCAAAATCGGCAATGAATTCCAAGACGTTAAAGTACCTCATGGGGCATTCGGATATATCGGTCATAATGAATGTGTACACACATATCGGATTCGATGATGCAGAAGAAGAACTGAAGCGGATGGAAGAATTTAGGAAGGCGCAGGCAGAGGTTGAAAAGAAGGACGAAAAACCGATGTCACAGAAGATGTTTAAGGTAGTTTAATATGGAAGTGGGATGACGCTCTGGCTTAGGCTGGGGCGTTTTTTCTATGGCTATAATTGGCATTTGTTGATATAATATGAATTAGATTTTTGGTATTGGAGGGGTAAAAATGTACATCAGAAAAATAGTTTCTAAAAATCTAGGACCAATAAAGAAAATACAATTATTATTACCTTTGGAAAATGGCGTCCCAAAGCCAGTAGTGCTAGTAGGCGAAAATGGAACTGGTAAGTCCACACTTATCTCAAATGTTGTTGACTCTTTTTATGAAATAGCAGGAGCTGCATATCCTGATGCACGAAAACATGGTGAAACAGAGGGATATGAGTTTTATAAAATTATAAATCCTATAGAGATTCATACTGGTGAAAAATATTTATATTCATATATAAAATATGAAAGTCTGAGTGGAGAAATACCTTCAATTGATTATGTATTTAAGAGCGGAAGAATATCAAATGAAGAATTTAGACAGAATTGCGACGATTGTTCTCAACAAATATCTTGGACAGACGATGAAAATTTTAAGCAGACTACAGCAAGTAAGGAAGATGCGGAAAAAATAATATCAAGTGATATTATTTGCTATTTTGGACCAGATAGATATGAAAAGCCGTCTTGGCTAGGTGATCAGTATTACGAAACAACAGATTATGAGCATATTGCTGTAAAAACCCGGTTTGCAGGTAAAATGGAATTACCAATTTTAGTTAATGCAATGACTTCGAAAACACTTCAGTGGCTGTTAGATGTAATAGTTGATTCAAGAGGGGATATTGGTACAGATGAACAAGGTGGATTGAGGTTGGAGAATGTCAGCCCAGTTGATATCATGAGTCTTGGTGTTGCTCGTAAGAATATTGAACAGATTATGAGTAACATCATAGGAGAAGAAGTCTATTTTGGCTTGAATTTTAGAAGTATACATGGCTCAAGATTTAATATTAAAAGGCGAAGCGATAATTCGCTTATTGTGCCTTCACTTGATTCATTATCTACAGGACAAAGTGCATTATTCAATATGTTCGCAACGATTGTACGTTACGCAGATACTATAAATATTAATAATAGTATTCATTTATCTGAAATAACTGGAGTTGTTGTCGTAGATGAAATAGAACTTCATTTACATTCTATATTACAAAGGGAAGTGCTTCCAAAACTGATTGCGTTGTTTCCAAAAGTTCAGTTTATTATTACGACACATTCACCACTTTTCCTGCTTGGAATGGAAGAACAATTTGGAACAGAAGGATTTGAGATATATGAGATGCCGCAAGGCTTGAAAATCAATGCTGAACGTTTTTCTGAATTTCAAAAAGCCTATACATACTTAACCAATACACAACAATACGAGCAGGCTATATATGATGCTGTAAGTAATAAACAAGATAAGATGTTAATTGTTACGGAGGGGACTACAGACTGGAAACATATGAAAGCTGCATATAATAAATTGTCACATATGCCTGAGTATGCTGAATTGTTTACAGGTTTTGAATTCGAATTTCTTGAATATGAGCCTAATAATAGTTCACAAAGCACTAAAGTAAAGCTTGAAATGGGTAATGGTCAATTAGTTTCATTATGTGAAAATATGGCGAAAATCATGCAGAAGAGGAAGATGGTATTTATTGCAGATAGAGACCATAATGATACTAACAAGAAGCTTGGTGGAAAAGATGGAAACCAATTTAAAAAATGGGGTAATAATGTATACTCTTTTATACTTCCTATTCCGGACTTTAGAACTGCAACACCGGGAATTTGCATAGAGCATTTATATTCTGATGAAGTGATTAAGACAGAAATAGAAACACAGAATCCGAATGTAAAACGAAGACTGTATATGGGTAATGAGTTTGATAGACGTGGATATGCACCATCTTTAGGTGTTATATGTGAAAAAAAGGCTGTTTGTGGACCAGAAAAAATAAATATCATTGAAGGTTCTACAGGCGAGAGGGTAACCTTGTTAGATGATGAAAATATTAATATGGCTTTATCGAAAATGACATTCGCTAACTTGATGTTAGAAGGAAAAACTCCTTTTGATGAAGTAGACTTTAAGCCATTTGTTCCAATTTTTGATATATTGAAGAAAATATATTTAGATAGTGACATTTGAACATCCTTAGTAGTAACTTCATCCCGTTTTACTACCAATTTTACTACTAACAGGTAGTAATAACTTGCCTAATTCTGCTCTGATTTGCCATAATCTGTAATTTCAGAGCATATCACAATACCCCCGGAAACCCTTGCAGAACAGGCATTTCGGGGCAAAACAAGGAGAAACAAAACTATGATAAAAATACTATTTATTTGCCACGGCAACATCTGCCGTTCCCCCATGGCAGAATTCATCCTAAAGGACCTCGTCGCCAGGCGAGGCCTCACCGACCGCTTCGAGATAGCCTCGGCTGCCACCAGCACGGAAGAAATCTGGAATGGCATTGGGAATCCGATTTACCCGCCGGCGCAGGCGGAGCTTAAGAAGCATGGAATCGGGAATACGCCGGAGACCGATTTTCGGGACAAGCGGGCGAGACAGTTGACAAAATCCGATTATGAGATTTATGATTACCTCATAGGGATGGACGAAAGCAATATCCGTGGAATCGAGCGGATAACCGGGCATCGTGGCGGTAAAATATCCATGCTGCTTTCCTTTGCCGGAGAGCAGGTAGCAATATCCGACCCATGGTACAGCGGCAGGTTCGATAAGACTTATGCGGATGTAACACGCGGATGCGAAGCATTCTTAGAATATCTCATAGAGCAGGGAGAAGTGTAGATGATAGAAATCTTATTTGGCGAGAGCGAAGGCGGAGCCATGAAGCTTGCGAAGAACTATCAGCAGCCGGATTATGAGGATGGACCAACCGCATGGCTTGGGGAAAAGCCGGGCAAAGCCACATTTGAAGACATGTTTGCAGGAGAAGCGGTTGGCGGAACTTCTGCGGAGGTCATTATACTGCCATTTATGTTGGACATTGGCAGCCTGAAGGAACCGCTGGATAGTACATACCGGAAGCAGATAATCTTAGAACAGTATGGTGTCTATTGGAATGAGGATGAAAAAGAGGAGCGGGAAGAATTAGAGCAGGCAGTGGAAACCTATGGGAAAGAGCTGCAGCGGATGGAGCAGTTTGCAAAGCAGGGGGAATCTTTCCGTATCTGGTACAGCAACAAGCCTTATTCCCTGTGCGGACTCTGCCATGCAGTCAGTGTGCTGCGGAAATATGAATGTGCGATATCCGTGGTACGTCTGCCGGATTATGTAAGAGAAGAGGAAAATACGACGGTACGTTATTCTTCCTGGGGAGAAGTAGACGCCGGACAGTTTTATCGATTCCTCCCATTGGAAAAGGAACTTTCAGAGCATGAGCAGAAAGTATTTGCATCCAGATGGGACGAACTTAAAGAAGAGGATGCACCTCTTCGGGTTCTGATAAATGGCTGTCTGGTGGGCGTAAACGAGGATTTTTATGATTTCCTGATTCGAAGAGAACTGCCGGAGGGCGAAATCATACAGGCAAGACTTATTGGAAATCTGTTGTTAAAATATCCCCTTGGAATCAGTGACAGTTGGTATATGAACCGCATCAAACATATGATTGAGACCGGAGAAATAAAAGTAGTGAAAGAGGCGGATGAAATTTTCCGCCGGAGCATCAGAAAGGAGCAGTAAGAAATGAACGATATCATAAAAGCAATGGAGACAAGAAGAAGTATCAGAGGTTATAAGGAAGATATGGTGCCGGAAGAGCTGATTGCAGAAGTAGTGGAAGCCGGAACCTATGCGGCTACCGGAATGGGCAGGCAGTCACCGATTATACTTGCAGTTACCAATAAGGAAGTAAGGGACAGACTTTCCAAGGTAAATGCCGAGATTATGGGAACAACCGGCGATCCGTTTTATGGAGCACCGGTGGTACTGGTGGTGTTAGCAGATAAGAGCCGCCCAACCTATCTATATGATGGAAGCCTTGTCATGGGCAATCTGATGCTGGCAGCACATTCCTTAGGCCTTGGAAGCTGCTGGATTCACCGTGCCAAAGAAACTTTTGAGCGGGAAGAAGGAAAAGCAATCTTAAAGGAACTTGGCATTGAAGGAGATTACGAAGGCATTGGAAACTGTGTCATCGGCTATGCAAAAGAACCGGCAAAAGACGCCGCTCCGAGAAAAACAGATTATGTTCATTATATAAAATAAAATTGGATAATATAATGGACATAGTGAAAAAATGGCATCAGATTTGCAAAAAATACTTGCAAAACAAAAAAAGCAGTGCTATCATAGTCAACAACTAGGAGATATAGTTGCAAAAGCTGGGAAAGAGACTCTTACTTTTAGAGGCCGACAGGAATACAGCGTCACCGACTGAGAGCGCTGTTTGGAAGAGAAAGCAAAGGGAACACTCTGGAGCCGACTGGCTGAATTACAGTAGGTCAGTACGTAGTGCACGTTACGCACGAAGAGAGGGAAGATGAAGCATTCATTTTCCAATGCGGGTGGTACCGCGGATAAGAAGATTATTCGCCCCGGAATACGAGTCAGTATTCCGGGGTTATTTTTATACTCCGGGCTGACAATCATATCAGAAAAGGAGTAGATAAGATGAGCAACATTTACAGAGACGTAACCTTAAATCAGGTAAGCGAAAACGACATTGGAAAGACACTTCGGGTAGCAGGCTGGGTAGAGAATATCCGGGACCATGGCGGCGTATCCTTTATTGATTTAAGAGATATGTATGCAGTAATGCAGATTGTAATCCGGGATGGAAAACTGTTAGAGGGAATCCGTAAGGAGCAGGCAGTTTCCATAGAAGGTCTGATTGAAAAAAGAGATGAAGAGACCTACAATCCAAAGATTCCGACCGGAACCATTGAATTAGAGGCAAAGAGCGTAGATATTTTGGGAGAAGTCTATACACAGCTTCCATTTGAAGTAATGACCAGTAAGGAAGTCCGCGAGGATGTCCGGTTGAAATACCGTTATCTGGATTTGAGAAACCAGAAAGTAAAAGACAATATTATTTTCCGTTCCAAGGTAATTTCATTCTTAAGAGAGAAAATGACAGAGATGGGATTCTTAGAGATTCAGACTCCGATTCTTTGTGCATCTTCTCCGGAGGGCGCAAGAGATTACATCGTGCCATCCAGAAAATACAAAGGAAAATTTTATGCATTGCCACAGGCACCACAGCAGTACAAACAGCTTCTGATGGTATCCGGATTTGATAAATATTTTCAGGTTGCACCATGTTTCCGTGATGAGGATGCAAGAGCAGACCGTTCACCGGGAGAGTTCTATCAGCTTGACTTTGAAATGAGCTTTGCAACCCAGGAAGATGTATTTAAGATTGGTGAAGAAGTACTTTCTGCAACCTTTGAGAAATTCGCACCGGAAGGCAGCAAAGTAACGAAAGCACCATATCCAATCATCAGTTATAAGCAGGCAATGTTAGAGTTCGGAAGTGACAAACCGGACCTTCGGAACCCACTTCGTATCATCGATGTGACAGAGTTCTTCCAGAGATGTACCTTTAAGCCATTTATCGGAAAGACCGTAAGAGCCATCCGCGTACATGCAGAGATGTCCAAAGGTTTCCATGAGAAACTTTTGAAATTTGCAACCGGAATCGGAATGGGTGGATTAGGATATCTGGAAGTATTAGAAGATGGAAGCTACAAGGGACCGATTGACAAATTTATCCCGGATGACATGAAAGAAGAATTCAGAAATCTGGCAGGTCTTGAAGTAGGAGATACCATTTTCTTCATGGCAGATAAAGAAGAGCGTGCCGCATATTATGCAGGCATGATTCGAAATGAATTAGGCGAGAAGCTGGATTTAATTGAGAAAGATGCATACCGTTTCTGTTATGTCAATGATTTCCCAATGTTCGAGCGTGACCCGGAGACCAAGAAAATCGGATTTACCCATAACCCATTCTCCATGCCACAGGGCGGCTTAGAGGCACTCAATACCATGAATCCGCTGGACATCTTAGCATACCAGTACGATATCGTCTGCAACGGCGTGGAACTTTCCTCCGGTGCAGTCCGTAACCATGATATGCAGATTATGGAGAAAGCTTTTGAAATCGCAGGTTATGATAAAGAAGTGCTGAAAAATAAATTCGGAGCATTATACAATGCATTTCAGTTTGGAGCACCGCCACACGCAGGAATGGCTCCTGGCATTGACCGTATGATTATGTTACTGCGTAACGAGGATAACATCCGTGAAGTCATTGCTTATCCGATGAACGGAAATGCACAGGATTTGATGTGCGGAGCACCAAACGAAGTAACCGAGCAGCAGTTAAGAGAAGTTCATATCAAAGTACGTGATTAAGGAGGAAAAACAATGGCAAATGTGATTTCAGATGAAACCATGGAATACGTTGGAATCCTTGCAAAGCTTGAGCTTTCCGAAGAGGAAAAAGCAGCAGCAAAAAAAGACATGGAAAGCATGTTAGATTATATTGATAAATTAAACGAACTGGATACATCCGGTGTAGAACCGATGTCCCATGTATTTCCGGTGCATAATGTATTCCGGGAAGATGTAGTAACCAATGGTGACGGCGGCGAGGATACCCTTGCCAACGCGCCGGAGCGCAGAGACCGGGCATTTGTTGTACCAAAGACCGTAGATCAGTAAAGGAGGCGGCAGAAGATGAATTTATTATCACTGACAGCAGTAGAGCTTGGAAAGAGAATCAAAGCCCATGAAGTATCAGTAGAAGAAGCTACAAGAGCCGCCTTAGATGCCATTGCAGCAAGAGAGGATGCGGTACACAGTTTTGTTACCGTAGATGAAGAAGGTGCAATGAAGCGTGCGGCAGAAGTGCAGAAGCTCATTGATGACGGCACATTGACAGGACCGCTGGCAGGAGTTCCGGTAGCAATCAAAGATAATATGTGCACAAAAGGAATGCTGACCACCTGCAGTTCTAAAATTTTATATAACTTTATTCCGACTTATACCGCAGAAGCAGTATTAAATCTGGAAAAAGCCGGAGCAGTGATTCTTGGAAAGACCAACATGGATGAGTTTGCCATGGGAAGTACCACAGAGACCTCTGCTTTTGGAGAGACCAAAAATCCATGGAATACCGAGCATGTACCGGGTGGTTCATCCGGTGGAAGCTGTGCTGCAGTAGCAGCAGAAGAATGCTTTTATGCATTGGGTTCTGATACCGGTGGATCCATCCGTCAGCCGAGTGCATTTTGTGGTGTCACAGGAATTAAGCCAACCTATGGAACCGTATCCCGATATGGACTGATTGCCTATGGTTCTTCTTTGGATCAGATAGGACCGGTTGCCAAAGATGTGACAGACTGCGCAACCATTTTAGAGGCAATTACTTCCTATGATAAAAAGGATTCTACTTCCATTCAGAGAGAAGAGACCGATTTTACCAGTGCATTAGTCGATGATGTGAAAGGAATGAAAATCGGTATTCCAAGAGATTATTTTGGAGAAGGACTGGATGCAGAAGTAAAGGATGCTATTTTAGCAGCCGCTAAGAAATTAGAAGAAAAAGGTGCTATCGTAGAAGAATTCGATTTGAGTCTGGTAGAATATGCAATCCCTGCTTACTATGTAATTGCAGATGCAGAAGCAAGCTCCAACCTTGCCCGTTTTGATGGCGTAAAATATGGCTATCGTACGAAAGACTACGAAGGACTTCACAACATGTATAAGAAATCCCGTTCCGAAGGCTTCGGAGCAGAAGTAAAACGTCGTATCATGTTAGGCTCCTTTGTTTTAAGTTCCGGTTATTATGATGCATATTATCTAAAAGCACTGCGTACGAAAGCATTGATTAAGCAGGCATTTGATAAAGCATTTGCAAAATATGATGTTATCTTAGGACCGGCAGCACCGACCACCGCTCCGAAGTTGGGAGAGTCCTTAAGCGACCCGTTAAAAATGTATTTAGGCGACATTTATACCGTATCGGTGAACTTGGCAGGACTTCCGGGAATCAGCCTGCCATGCGGCATCGACAGCAAGGGGCTTCCGATTGGCATGCAGTTGATTGGAGACTGCTTCAAGGAGAAGAATATCATCCGTGCCGCATATGCCTTTGAACAGACAAGACCATATCAGCACAGCCCGTTAGCAGCAGAATAGGAGGAAAAGAAGATTATGAGTAAACAGTATGAAACCGTCATCGGACTGGAAGTCCATGTGGAACTGGCAACCAGGACCAAAATCTTCTGTGGCTGTTCTACTGCATTCGGAAGTGCACCAAATACACACACCTGTCCGGTCTGTACCGGTATGCCAGGCTCTCTTCCGGTTTTAAATAAACAGGTGGTAGAATATGCCATGGCAGTAGGTGTTGCCATGAATTGTGAAATCAACCAGTATTGTAAATTTGACCGGAAGAACTATTTCTACCCGGACAATCCTCAGAACTATCAGATTTCCCAGCTTTATCTTCCAATCTGCCACGATGGCGGCATTGAGATTGAGACTTCCGAAGGAAAGAAAACCATTGGAATCCATGAAATTCATATGGAAGAGGATGCGGGAAAATTAGTCCATGATGACTGGGAAGATGTTTCCCTGGTGGACTATAACCGTTCCGGTGTGCCACTGATTGAGATTGTATCTGAGCCGGATATGCGTTCTGCAGAGGAAGTCATTGCTTATCTTGATAAATTAAGAATGATTGTGCAGTATCTTGGTGCATCCGACTGTAAGATGCAGGAAGGCTCCATGCGTGCAGATGTCAACTTATCTGTCCGTGAAGTAGGAGCAAAAGAATTTGGTACCCGTACCGAGATGAAAAATATCGGTTCCTTTAAAGCAATTGCAAGAGCCATTGAAGCAGAGACAGCAAGACAGATTGATTTGATTGAGTCTGGCGAAAAGGTGGTTCAGGAGACCAGACGCTGGAATGATGACCAGGGATATTCCTATGCCATGCGTTCCAAAGAGGATGCACAGGATTACCGTTATTTCCCGGAACCGGATTTGGTTCCAATCGTCATCAGTGATGAATGGTTACAGCGCATAAAAGACAGCCAGCCGGAGCTTCGCGAAGCAAAACGTCAGCGTTATCAGGATGAATTCGGCCTGCCGGAATATGATGCTAACATTTTAACATCTGCAAAGAAAATGGCAGATGTTTTTGAGGCAACAACTGCAATCTGCAATAAGCCAAAGAAAGTATCCAACTGGCTGATGGGTGAGACCATGCGAATCTTAAAGGAGCAGAATAAAGACCCGGAGGATATCGCATTTTCACCGGAAAATCTGGCAAAATTAATCGAGCTTACTGATGCCGGAACCATCAATGGCAATGTAGCAAAAGAAGTATTTGAGCAGATTTTTGCAGAGGATATCGACCCGGATAAATATGTAGAAGAGCATGGATTAAAGACTGTAAATGACGAAGGCGCATTGCGTGATACCATTGCCAAAGTCATCGAAGAGAATCCACAGTCGGTAGAAGATTACCGCAATGGGAAAGAAAAGGCAATTGGCTTCTTAGTAGGTCAGACTATGAAAGCTATGAAGGGCAAAGCAAATCCTGGAATGGTAAATAAAATCTTAAAAGAACTGTTATAAGAGTTGTGATAAAGCTTTGAAAAGAGCATGACAGAATGTGTTTCGAAAGCACATTCAAATTTATAAAAAATCCTGCAGTATGGAAAGTATGTAAGAATAAACTTCCATATTGCAGGATTTTTTGTTTCCCATTATGGAACCATATCTTTCTTTTGCTTATGTGCCGCCCGGATAAGATAGCATACGGTTCCCACTACAAATCCAAGACTAATCCACTGGGAAGTGGAGAGTGCTAAAAGATGGCCGCGGACGGCATCGTAACGCACATATTCTAACAGGAACCGGAGAATACCATAGACGATGAAATAAATGGCAATGGTATGGGGATAAGATTTCTTTAAATCCAGCACAGCAAGTACAATCGCAAGAATCAGAAGACAGATTGCTTCTACTAACTGAACCGGAAACAGTGTTGTATCCGATGGTGCCAGAGAGCCTTCCGGAAACTGTACAGCAAAAGGACCGTCATATGGAGTACCATAACAGCAGCCGGCAAGAAAACAGCCGATGCGTCCGAAACCGTGAATCCATGGAATCAGATAAATCAGGTGTGTAATATAAGGCTTGCTGTTGATATGATGGAATTTTCCTGCAAAAAGAAAGCAGAGAAGTCCGCCAATGAGTCCACCATAGAATACAAATCCACTTGACATGATATAATTAAAATACCTGGGTTCTAAAAAACGGGACCAGTCAATTTCCCGATAAGAAATGATAAGATACAAAAGCTTGGCGCCTATAAAGGCGCCAAGTAATGTGTATGCTTCTAATATAAGAAAATCATCAAAAATCAACTTATATTTCTTAAGGGGGTAAAGTGCAAATACATTTGCAAGGATTACCCCAAGGGTAATCATAAGTCCGTATGATGGGATATGAAATTCCAGAATGTTAAGATAAATCGACATAGTATCACCCTTTTAAAAAGTCGGTTCTATTATAACAAACCTGCAGATGCAACGCATGCAACACATGCGATGTATAAAGCTAAGCCTAATACAAGACCGATGATAGAACATACAAGTCCACCGGTAGCGCATTTAGCCTGGTTCTTATGTCCGATAGCACCTAAGATAGTTCCTACAAGACCTAAGATTGCTCCAATCCAGCCGATAGTTCCAGCAGTGAATACATCGATAACGGTTGCAAATTTCGAAAAATAGTAAAAAACATCAGGTTTTGTCATATATGAAGATTTTATAAAATTATGGCTGCGAAGGTTGAGATTAAAACCGGCTTGAATTATAATAAAAGCAATGTTTTAGAATCTTAAAACAGATTTGAGAGAATAGGAGAATCAGATATGGCAGAGAATAAAGACAAGAGAGAACTTGAAAATATAGATACTGTAGAGGACGCAACGAAAGAGAACACAGATGAGAAGAAGGATGAATACGAAGAAATCTGTTACATCTGCCGCAGACCGGAAAGCGTTGCCGGTCAGATGATAAAGATTCCGAATAATATCTGCATTTGCAAAGACTGTATGCAGAGAACCTTCGACAGCATGAATAACTCAGGATTTCCAATGGGTGATTTTATGCCAAATGGTCAGATGCCCAATATCAGTATGATTAATCTTTCTGATCTGCAGGGCTTTATGCCGCAGAGTCAGAAGATTAAGAAAAAGAAAACCAAAGAAGAGAAAGCAGAAGCTCCGAAATTAGATATTAAGAAGATTCCGGCACCACATAAGATTAAGGCAAGCCTGGATGAATATGTAGTTGGACAGGAATATGCCAAGAAGGTAATGTCTGTGGCAGTTTATAATCACTATAAACGTGTGGCAACCGATACGATGGATGATATTGAAATCGAGAAATCCAATATGTTAATGATTGGACCGACCGGAAGTGGTAAGACTTATCTGGTGAAGACACTGGCAAGACTTCTGGATGTGCCGCTGGCAATTACAGATGCGACTTCCTTAACCGAGGCAGGTTATATCGGAGACGATATCGAAAGTGTTGTCAGCAAATTGCTTGCAGCTGCAGATAATGATGTAGAGCGGGCAGAGCATGGCATTATTTTCATTGATGAGATTGATAAAATCGCCAAGAAGAAGAATACCAACCAGCGTGATGTCAGCGGAGAATCCGTACAGCAGGGAATGTTAAAGCTTCTTGAAGGCGCAGAAGTGGAAGTGCCGGTGGGAGCCAGCAGCAAGAATGCCATGGTTCCGATGGTTACCGTTAACACTAAGAATATTCTTTTTATCTGTGGTGGAGCTTTCCCGGATATTGAAGAGATTATCAAAGAACGTCTCAATAAGCAGGCATCCATTGGTTTCCAGGCAGATTTGAAGGATAAATATGATAATGATGAGAATCTGTTACAGAAAGTAACGGTAGAAGATGTAAAGAAGTTTGGAATGATACCGGAGTTTATCGGAAGACTTCCGATTCTCTTTACCTTGGAATCGCTTACCGTTGATATGCTGGTTCGTATTTTAAAGGAGCCGAAAAATGCTATCATCAGGCAGTATCAGAAGCTTCTGGCATTAGATGAAGTGAATCTTGTATTTGAAGAGGATGCACTGCGTGCAATTGCAGAGAAAGCAAAAGAGAAGAAGGTCGGAGCCAGAGCACTTCGTTCCATTATTGAAGAATTTATGTTAGATATCATGTATGAGATTCCAAAGGACGAAAACATCGGCCAGGTAACGATTACAAGAGATTATATTGAGAAAAAGGGCAGCCCGCTTATCACTATGCGTGGAGTGGCAGCATTACCGGTAAACGAATAAAATAAAAGAAAATAAGTGCCGGAGCTTATATGGAAGATTGTAAAGACGCACCATACTCGGAAGAATATTACGACCTTCTGGTTTCCTATCTGAGACTTGAAAATGAATATCTTCCGGAAGACTGTATCCAGAATATTGATAAAGATTTTAATGTAGTCTATTTGCAGAGTGCAGGCTTGCCGAAGCTGGATATTGACCAGTATACCTATTCGGCAATTCCAAAATGTTTTACCACATTAGACGAAGAGGCATTGCAGGCAGGCGGAATCATAAGGGTACAGAGTCAGCCAAATCTTGCTTTGAGAGGGCAGGGCGTTCTGATTGGATTTGTGGATACCGGAATTGATTATCAGAATGAAGTATTCCGTAATTCCGATGGCAGCAGCCGTATATTAAGAATCTGGGATCAGAGCATTCAAAGCGGAGATACACCAGAGGGATTCCTCTATGGAACGGAATATACAAAAGAACAGATCGATATGGCATTGTTAACAGATGCACCTCTTCGGGTAGTACCTCACCGGGATGAAGAAGGACATGGTACCTTTATGGCAGGTCTTGCGGCAGGAAGCGAAAAACTTTCGGAGAAATTTGCCGGAGTAGCACCCTATGCACAGATTGCCATGGTAAAGCTGAAGCCGGCAAAGGAATATTTAAGGCGTTTTTATTATATTCCGGAAGGTGCAAAGGCTTATCAGGAAAATGATATTATGGCGGGGGTGGCATATCTGACCAGACTGGCGGAACGATATCGCCGCCCTCTGGTGATTTATCTTGGGCTTGGAAGCAATTCCGGGGATCACAGTGGAAACAGTGTGATTTCGTATTATCTTAATTATGTTTCCTTAAAGCGTAATACGGCAGTTGTGGTAGCAGCAGGGAATGAAGCTACTGCCAGACATCATTATTACGGAGAAGTTGCATTCGGGCAGCAGAGTGATGTGGTAGAAGTAAATGTGGAAGATCCAGTGGAGGGTTTCCATATTGAAATGTGGGCAAAGGCTCCGGAGCTTTATTCGGTGCAGATTATATCGCCAACGGGAGAGCGGACGGCAGGTGTCCGGGTGCAGCAGGATGGCAGAGAGGTATACCGTTTTGTATTTGAAAATACACAGGTTACCATTGATTACCGCATTGTTGGCACTGCCACAGGAGATCAGCTTATTTATATCCGGTTTGACCAGCCCACCAGAGGCATCTGGACGATTGAGGTAAATGGCAATTACAGTATAGAAGGAAGGTATCACATGTGGCTTCCGATTACCGGACTGATTGCCGGTGATATTTCCTTTATCCGCTCTAATCCGGATACGACGATTACCATGCCGGGAAATGCAGCTGCACCGATGACAGCAGGTGGATACAATGCAGGAAATGGCAGTATTTATCTGAATTCCAGCAGAGGATACACTGCATCGGGACAGGTAAAGCCGGATTTTGCAGCACCGGGTGTCAATGTAATTGGACCGGTACCGGGCAACCGTTTTGAGGCAAGAAGTGGTACCAGCATTGCAGCGGCAATTACTGCAGGAGCTGCAGCACTGTATCTGGAATGGGCAGTAGAGCGTGGTTATAATACTGATATTACAAATGCAGAAATTAAAAATGATTTTATCCGCGGCGCGGTGCGGCTGGAAAGCAGAGTCTATCCGAACCGGGAATGGGGCTATGGAACATTAAATCTCTATCAGACCTTCGAACAATTGCGCCGGACATAAGAGGTTCTTGTTTGCATAGAATAACTGCTTCTGTGGGATTCTATATAGAAAACACGAAGCAGGAGGGTAAAGATGAAACAGGAACATGCAATTGATTTACGAAAGGCAGCCATTATCGGATGTGGGTTTGTCGGCTCTGCCACTGCATTTACACTGATGCAGAGCAAGCTCTTTTCTGAACTGGTTTTAATTGATGTGGATAAAGCAAGAGCGGAAGGAGAGGCCATGGATATCAGCCATGGAATGCCATTTGCCGCACCGATGAAAATATATGCCGGCAGTTATGATGACATTGTGGATGCCGACATTATTATCATTACGGCGGGAGCGAACCAGAAACCGGGAGAAACAAGGCTTGAGCTGGTAAAGAAAAATGTAGCCATTTACAAAAATATTATCCCGGAAATTGCTAACAGAAGGTGTCGTGGCATATTACTCATCGTATCGAATCCGGTGGATATACTGACGCTGGCAGCATTGAAATTATCCGGTTTTCCGGAAAACCGGGTAATCGGTTCCGGAACTGTATTGGATACGGCCCGGTTAAAAAATATGCTGGGAAAACAGCTTGGCATCGACAATCGTGGTGTGCATGCATTTATTGTAGGAGAACACGGAGACAGCGAGGTGGCGGTATTCAGTTCTGCCAACGTATCCGGTATTCCGTTGGAACAGATTTATAAGCTGCGTGGCTATGAGGAATATGAAAGTCATACGAAGCGTATATATGAAGAAGTAAAGAACAGTGCTTATGAAATCATAGAGCGTAAGCAGGCAACCTATTATGGGATTGCAATGGCGATTAAGCGGATTTGTGAATGTATTGTCCGGGATGAACATTCGGTGCTTCCGGTGTCCAGTCTGATGCATGGGCAATATGGCATTTCCGATATCGTACTGAGCATGCCGGCAGTGGTGGATGCCGGTGGCGTGGAGCAGATTCTTCCGGTGTCATTAGACGAAGAAGAGCGGGCAAGGCTTCATACGTCAGCAAAAGCACTGCGGGATGTGATTGCTGACATAGAATTATAGAGCAGGCGGAATAGAAAGAGAGAAAGAAAAGGGTAGAAGGAATCAGGCAGGACAAAAGAAGGAGGAGTTTCCATGAAATATTTATTACTGGTGGTATCCATTTTCGGGCTGGATGAAGGAATCAAGCAGCGGATTGATAAGAAGGAGCCGTTGGGAAAAGAAAGAAGAGTTCCAAAGCTTCCGGTTGTAATTGAAAAATATTATAACAATGGAGCCGCATTGAATCTTTTAGCGAAGAAACCGAAAATTATGCTGGGGTTACACAGTGCATGCATGGCAGGACTGATGACCATATATGGATTTGTATTAAGAAAAGGAAATACAGGACTGAAAACCGGTATGAGTATGATGGTTGGCGGCGGATTAAGTAATCTCTGGGACAGAATTCATAAGAAGCATGTGGTGGATTATATCCGCTTTGATACACCGTGGAAACGCTTTTCAAGAATTGTATTTAATATTTCTGATTTCTTTATTTTTATCGGAGCAGCAGTTTCTATGTTGTTTGCATACAGGTAAGAAAACGGGATTGCAGCCAACGGTAATAATACCGAAGGAAGCAATCCCATTTTTCTTAATCAAATTCGTTCGTTATATCTTAATCAACATAAAAAATCATTATTAAAAATCAAATTCTATATCTGAGAAAGGTACATTGAAAAACCTTGATTATTGCAACTATTTAATTACTGTTACGTTAGTTGCCTGAGGACCTTTAGCGCCTTCTGTTACGTCAAATTCTACTGCTGCGCCTTCTTCTAAGGATTTGTAACCATCCATGTTAAGTCCTGAGTAGTGTACGAATACATCATTACCTTCTGCATCAGAGATGAATCCGTAACCTTTCTGGTTATTAAACCATTTAACTGTACCGTTCATTATAGTACCTCCACAAAAATTATCTAGCCATACGGCTATGCTTAGAATAGCATAATTTATTTTAAAAGTAAAGAAAATTAGTTGATATCAGTATAGGGGATATCATGCCCGGCAAAAAATTTTCGTATCAGCAGATCCCATTCCTGGTCGAAGGTGTGGTCTAAGGTAAAACTGCGGTAAGATACACCATTGGTACAGGAAAGAATACCATCCTGAAATTTGATGTTTAAGAAAACTCCATTCAAATCCTGGGTAGTCAGACCACTTTTACTTACTTCCAGAGTATTTTTAAGATTCTTTGGAGAAAGCTGAAAGATAAAGCGGAAATAGGAGGGGGTATGTTTTCCCTTGATCAGGGCGAAGCAGTTTTCACGCAGCATGCCAAAAGGCAGGCAGCTTAAACCGGTTAGTTCCAGTTCATCCAGTTCTTCCGGACTGTAGAAATCCGGTACAAGATGTCCGTCGATTTCATAGGAACCTTTTCCACGGATGGTAGCTTCTGATAATAAGAAGTGGTCAAATAAATCCGTGCGAAGTAATTTATTCATAAAATCCTTTACCTGTAAAAGTTGTATTGCAATCATAGTATCCTCCTCATTTTTAAAGTGTAACACAAACCGGATAGAAAAAACAGAGAAAGTATTGTAGAATGTCTATGAAAAGGAGCAGATCGAAAGGAAATGATATGAGAAAACAAAGATTATTAACCGGTATTGCAGGAATACTTATGGCATTTCTGTTTACCGGCTGTAATACGTCATCCGTTGAAGAATGGGTAGATGAAGTAGTAGAAGATATCAATGGGCAGATACCGGATAATACCTTGCTTCCGGTAGAGTCGGTTTCAGAGGAAAAATATGTATATGGCCAGCTTACGGAAGAAGAACAGCTTGTTTATGATGAGATGCTGGATGCTATTTTAAATCATCGGGAAGAGGTGACAGTTGCTACATTAGATAAAGACGTACTGGCAAAAATGTATGAAGCAATTATGGCAGACTATGGTGGACTCTTCTGGGTGGATGGCTATTCCTATACGGAATATTCCCGTGCGGGTGTATTGACCGGGCTTAAGTTTGCACCGAAGTATACAATGGATGAAGCTGCAAGACAGGAGACACAGGCGGCAATTGATGAAAAGGTCGACGTACTGCTTGGCGGCATTTCATCCGAGGACAGTGATTACCAGAAAGCGCGGTTTATATTTGATACGCTGGTGCGTACGGTAAATTATGACCTTAATGCAGAGAATAATCAGAATATCATCAGTGTATTTCTAGAGGGAAGAACGGTGTGCCAGGGCTATGCCTGTGCCACAAAATATCTGATGGATTTATTAGATATTCCATGTACGATAGTGACAGGAACTGCCAATGGAGAACCACATGCATGGAATCTCATCGAACTGGATGGAGCCTATTATTATATGGATACTACCTGGGGTAATCCAACTTCCAACAGTCCGGATGACTTCGGAGATGTAGCTGAAGTGGTAGATTATTGCTTTTTTACTGCAACTACAGAAGAGTTATTTCAGACCCACAGTCCCAATGTGAATTTTTCTTTGCCGGAATGCAATTGCCTGGATGACAGTTATTTTGTGCAGGAAAATTGTTATTTTAAGGACTGGTATCCGGAAGATATCGGAGCATTATTTACAGAGCTTGACAGCCACCCTGTACAGATGAAGTTTGAGGATGAGGCAGTTTATGGGCAGGCACAGCAGTTTTTCATTGAAGAAGGGCATATCGGGGATTATTATACCGGGGATAGTTCCTTATTTTATATGAAAAATGAGACAATGCGGGTACTTACTTTCCTGAAAAAATAAAATATTTGTGAAATATTATAAAAATTTAAATATCCTCTTTTCAAAACGTAATATTTATGATAATATGACGTAGTAATGAAAACTACTTGTTATTACAAAGGAAAACATAATATATAATTTTAAACATTGCGTACATACTATAAGAGAGATGACCACGCAATCAGGAGGATAGAAAATGAGCTACAAAATCATAGTAGACAGCTGTGGAGAGTTATTTGATGATATGAAAGCAGATGGAAGATTCCAGTCTGTTCCGTTAGAGCTTGAGGTAGATGGATACCATGTGGTGGATGATGAATCCTTTGATCAACTGGAGTTTATTCGCAGGGTAAAGGAAAGCAGGCATAGCCCGAAGTCATCCTGCCCATCTCCACAGAGATATGTGGAAGCATATTTAGGAGAAGCAGAGCATGTATATGTAGTAACACTTTCCGGTAAATTAAGCGGTTCTTATAACAGTGCAGAGCTGGCAAAGAAGCTTTATTTAGAAGAACATATGGCAAAACAGATTCATGTATTTGATTCCTGTTCCGCATCCATTGGAGAGACTCTGATTGCAGAAAAGATACAGGAATCAGAGGAAGCCGGAAAGAGCTTTGAAGAAGTGGTTGCTGAGACAGAAAAATATATTAAAGGCCAGCAGACCTTCTTTGTATTAGAGACTTTAGAGACTCTGCGTAAAAACGGCAGACTCAGTAACCTGAAAGCCTGGGTTGCCGGGGCATTAAATATCAAGCCGGTAATGGGGGCCACGCCCGAGGGTACAATCTGTCAGCTGGGACAGGCAAGAGGAATGACAAAGGCATTGGACTATATGGTTAATGAAATTGTAAAGAGAACGAAAGAGTGTGAAAAGAAGATTTTATCCATCGCACATTGCAATTGTCCGGAACGTGCAAAACAGGTAAAAGAAAAATTGGAAAAGCTGGCAAGATTTAAAGATATCAGAATTGTAGATACTGCAGGAGTAAGCACCATGTATGCCAATAATGGCGGTGTTATTGTAGCGGTTTAAAAAATAGCAGATAAAAAGAAAACAGATAAAGGAAAACAGAATCGGTGCAAACCGGTTCTGTTTTCTTTTGCTGTCGGTAACAAAATGGAGCATCCGCATATAGTAATAACAGACGATTGCAAGGCAAGGAGGGATGAAATGCAAATCGCAATCATTGGAGCAGATGAAAGAACACCGGCATTGAAACGTTGTCTGACGGAATCAGGAATTGGAATCATAGAAATAACGGAGCAGAATATCCGGCGACTGATGCAGAGTCAGATTATTGTATTACCGTTGCGGGCATTGGAGGAGGATGGCAGAATCAGAGGAAGCAGGGTAAAAATAGGAATGGTATTATCCTATGCAGCGGAGAGAAGTGTTATTTATGGAGGTTGTTTCCCGGAGGTTCTGACACGAAGACCATCAGGGCGGCGGATACGGCTGGTTGATTATATGGAAGATGAAGTCTTTAGAAATGAGAATGCCGGACTGACAGCAGAAGGCTGCCTTGTAGAAGCAATGACAAAGAGCAGGTGCTGCGTGAAAGGAAGAAACTGTCTGGTGGCAGGTTTTGGTTATTGTGGAAGAGCCATGGCAAAGCTGCTTTTATCTTTGGAAGCGGAAGTAACTGTTTATGATATAAAGGAAGATTGCCAGCGGGTGGCAATGGAAATGGGGTGTAGCTTGTGGCAGGAGAATGCAGAGGAGCAGAACTTTGAGTGGATTTTTCATATGGCAGATAAACCATGTCCAATAGACACAGTCTTAAAATGGTGCGATGAGAAAACATATCTATGGGATATTACAACTGGTGGCGGACTTCCGGCAGAGGAGTTAGAAGAAAAAGGTATTCATGTGGAACATCTTACTGCCGTTCCTGGAAGAATACTGACAGAAAGTGCAGGAATCATTCTTGCACGGATGATAGAAAGAGGAGCAGCAGATTATGGAAGAGTATAAGCTTACATTAGGACTTGGAATTACCGGCTCTTTCTGTACTTTTGGGAAGATACTCCGGACGACAGAAGCACTGGTGCAAAAAGGAATAAAAGTTATTCCGGTATACTCCAGACATGCAGGAACTTTGGATACCAGATTTATGACAGCGGAAGTATTTCAAAACAGAATGCAGGAGATTACAGGAGAAAGGGGAATTCAAAGTATCGTGCAGGCAGAAACCATCGGTCCGTCAGGACTTTTTGATGTGATGGCAATTGCACCATGTACCGGAAATACCATGGCAAAGCTGCAGCAGGGCATTGTAGATACCGCAGTGCTTATGGCAGCTAAAGCGCATCTTAGAAATGAAAAGCCGTTGGTGCTGGCAATTTCTACCAATGATGCTTTGTCCATGAATCTTAGAAATATCGGACTGCTGATGAATATGAAGCATATCTATTTTGTACCTTTCCGGCAGGATGATTATCAGAAGAAACCTCATTCTCTGGTGGCGGATTTTAGCCGGTTAGAGGAGACTATTGCTGCAGCCATGAAAGAAAAACAGCTGCAGCCGGTGGTGCTGTCTCCAATGCCGGTAGATTATAAATGAAGGTCAATCTTATATTCACTGAGCCAGTAATGAATCTGCAGGAGATAAGCAATCATCTGAGGACCTGCCATAAGCTGGCCATACCATGGTTTGCCATAGTCTCCTTCCTGATTTAAGAATTGCATAGTCTTTTCTTTATCAATCAGTGCAAGAAGGGGACTTTCCCCGGTGGTCAGCAGTGCACTCAGACGCTGCCGCAGGAGCTGTTCATAGTAAGGATGGTAGGTCTTAGGATAAGGACTTTTCTTGCGGAAAGTAATGGTGTCCGGAAGATAGTCTTTCGCACACTGCCGCAAAAGGTTTTTCACAAGACCATCTTTGGCTTTCATTTCCCATGGCACATTAAAGACATAAGAAACCAGGTTTTTATCTGCAAAAGGAACGCGGGCTTCCAGACCGGAGAACATACTGGTGCGGTCCATGCGGTTTAGCAGAGTCTGCATAAAGTAGCGGATGTTAAGATAGGAAATACGCCGGCGGCTGCATTCCGTAGCATTGTCCGATGGCAGAATATCGACCTCTGCAATGGCATTTTCATAAGAACTTTGCACATAGGAATCTAAGGACAGTGCATCTGCAATTTCGTCTTTTAAGAAGGACTTGCGGAAAGACAAATCCGGTGTCCATGGAAACGTGTTGCAGGAAAGAAAATTCTTCCGGTGAAACCACGGATAGCCGCCGAAAACTTCATCGGCACATTCTCCGGTCAGGACTACCTTATGCTGCTTACTGACTTCCCGGCAGAAGAAGAGCAGGGATGAGTCAACGTCAGCCATACATGGAAGGTCATGGGCTTTCATGGAAGCAAAGAGTAAGTCAGCCTGGGAGCGGTTGTCACAGGTCAGATATTGATGCTCACTCTTAAGATAGTTTTTCATAATATCCACAAAGGGACGGTCTTCGGAGGGCTGAAAATCATTTGCCTTAAAGTAACGGGAATTATCTGTAAAGTCAAAGGAATAGGTAGAAAGAGTCTGCCCTTCTTTTCTTAATTCTTCCGCACAGACCGAAGAGACAAGACTGGAATCCAACCCGCCGGAAAGAAAGGTGCAGATAGGAACATCGGAAACCATCTGCCGACGGATGGACTGTAACAGCAGCTCTTTTGTGTGGACAACGGTTTCTTCATAGCTGTCTGTATGTGGATGGCTTTCTAATCGGAAGTAACAGTAATCTTTCAGTCCGGAAGCACGGAAAGTGAGGTAATGTCCCGGCAGACATTCTGCCATATGCTCATAAACTGCGTTGCCGGGGTTCCTGGCAGGACCAAGTCCGAAGATTTCGCAGAGTCCTGTTTTATTTACCGAAGGGATGCAGCCGGGATAACAGAAAATTCCCTTCGGCTCGGAAGAAAAGATAAGTGTATCATGAAAAAGCCGGTAAAAGAGCGGCTTTACACCAAAGGCATCCCGGAAGAGATAGAGAAGCTGATGAGCCTCATCATAAATGGCAAAAGCGAAAATACCATTCATTTTCCGGACAAAGGACGGTCCTTCAAAAAGAAATCCATTTAAAATGACTTCTGTATCGGAATGAGTACGAAAGGTCATGCCATGGGAAACCAGTTCCTCACGGAGTTCTTTCGTATTATAAAGTTCTCCATTATAGACGATGGTGAAGTCTGCGTCACAATAATGTCTGGTCATAGGCTGAAGTCCACCATGAGGATCAATAATGGCAAGCCGAGTGTGGGAAAACCCTGTATGAGAGGTTAAATAAATACCATGGGAGTCCGGCCCGCGGTGATAAAGTGCGTCACTCATATCAGATAGAATGTTACGATAATAAGGCTCCCTTTCTAAAAAATCAGTATGTAAATTACAAAAACCAGAAATACCGCACATAGCAATTCTCAATTCATTTTTTGTAGTAATCTATGCATTTCCCTAAATAAAAAGTACAAAAAAGAAGAGAGATTTATGAAAGAGAGGAAGCATTTTCTGGGTGCAAAGCACAGGTAAGGAGTTGCCGGCAGTAAGTTGTGTGGGTTATAATAAAAAAGATGAAACTATTTTTCCGGCTGGAACGTCTAATTTACAGAAAGCAAAGGTTGAAAGGCTTTCTTTGCATATGCAGGTTTTCGGAAAGAGAAGAGGAAACAGGAATGAAGAAAAGAGGAATCGCAAAAGCGGTGGAGCAGGAAATTCTTGCATCCTATGAGCAGCTTTACCGGCTGGCAATTACCTATGTAAAGAACGAACAGGACGCAATGGATGTAGTGCAGGAAAGTGCATATAAGGCAATGAAGAATGCCGGTCAGGTGAAGGAAGAAACCTATATTAAGACCTGGCTCTGGCGGATTGTTATAAATACGTCACTGGATATGTGCAAGAAACAGAAGCGTATCGTAAGTGGAGTATTTATCCCGGAAGAAGCAAAAGAAGATGTATACAAAGACTGGGATATGCTGGCAGCGTTGGAAGAATTAGAAGAACGGGAAAGAACTATTGTGATATTAAAATATTTTGAAGAATGGAAAATAGATGATATTGCAGATCTTCTGAAAGAAAATCCAAACACCGTAAAATCAATCCTGTATCGCAGCTTAAAGAAATTAAAGATAAAGATGTCCAGGGAGGAAATAGCATGAACCATGAGAAAATAGACAGGATGAAGCAGGAATATGAGCAGATAGAAGTCCCGGAAGCATTGAAAACGCAGGTGGAAGCCGGAATCAGAAAAGGAAAGAGGGAGACCCAGAAAGGCAGTATCCGATTTTTAAAAGGAGCAGCAACGGTAGCGGCAGCTATGGTTGCACTGGTGATTTCGGTAAATGTAAGCCCGACAATAGCCCATGCCATGGAAGAGGTTCCATTACTTGGCACAATTGTAAAAGTAGTGAACTTTTCTACATATTCTGATGTACAGGATGATAAGAATATGGAAGCAAATGTAGACATTCCCCAGGTGGCAGTGACAAATCAGGATGGGGAAGTATTATCGGATGAGACGGACGAGCTGAATCAGGAAGTGAAAAAGTATGCCGGTGGTATTATTAAGTCTTATCAGTCTGATGTAGCTTCCATTGAAGATGGTGAGAATGGTAATGAGGCAGTGAATTCGTCTTATCAGGTAGTGACAGATAACGACCGGCTGTTTGCTTTAAGAATTGATACTTCCATTGTAATGGCAGGATCGAACCAGTATACGAAAATCTATAATATAGATAAGAAAACCGGAAATACCATTACATTAAATGATTTATTTCAGAAGGATTCCGATTATCTGGACCGGATTTCAGAGGAAATAGAAAAGCAGATGAAGGAAAATATGGAAAAAGACAGTAACCTGCAATACTTCTTAGACAAGGATGTAGATGGCTACAGCTTTGATGGAATTAAGAATGATGTAAATTTCTATGTCAACAAAGAAGGAGAGTTAACCATTGTTTTTGATAAATATGAAGTAGCACCGGGTTATATGGGAATTGTAGAATTTACGATTCCGACCAATGTGGTTTCTGATATTATAAAGGACGGATATCTGCAATAATATGGCAAAGATGGTGCGTACTAGGCATTTATAGTAATCGAAAACTCCCCCGGATATTGGAAGAAATTTCAATATCCGGGGGAGTTCTTATGCTATATCATGAGATACTTTTATTTCTTGAAGTTAGCTCTCTTTCTTAAGGTCGGGTCAAGAATACGTTTACGGATACGTAAGGATTCCGGAGTAACCTCTAAGAGCTCGTCAACATCGATAAAGTCTAATGCCTGCTCTAAGGAAAGTATCTTTGGTGGAACAAGGGTCAGCGCTTCGTCTGCGGAAGAAGAACGTGTATTGGTTAAGTGTTTCTTCTTACATACGTTTAATTCAATGTCTTCCGGTTTAGAGGAAGAACCGATAACCATACCGGAGTAAACCTTTACACCGGCTCCGATGAAGAGAGTACCACGCTCCTGAGCGGAGAACAGACCGTAAGTTACGGATTCGCCGGATTCGAAAGCAATCAGGGAACCAAGTTTACGATAAGCAATATCTCCCTTGTATGGAGCATAGCCATTGAAAATGGTATTGATGATACCATTTCCTTTGGTGTCGGTTAAGAAGTCTCCACGGTAACCGATAAGACCACGGGATGGAATGTTAAATTCCATACGGGTATAGCCGCCGCTGATTGGACGCATATCAACCATCTCACCTTTACGCTGGCTTAATTTATCAATAACAGTACCGGTGAATTCATCCGGAACGTCAACATAAGCTAATTCCATAGGCTCTAATTTCTTGCCGTTTTCATCAGTGTGGTAAAGAACTTCAGCCTTGCTGACTGCAAATTCATAACCTTCACGACGCATATTTTCGATTAATACGGAAAGATGTAACTCACCACGTCCGGAAACCTTGAAGCAGTCTGCACTGTCGGTTTCTTCTACACGAAGGCTGACATCGGTATTTAACTCACGGAACAGTCTGTCTCTTAAGTGACGGGAAGTAATGAATTTACCTTCCTGTCCTGCAAGCGGGCTGTCGTTGACCATGAAATTCATGGAAAGAGTAGGCTCGGAAATCTTCTGGAAAGGAATGGCAACCGGGTTGTCTGTTGCACAGATGGTATCACCGATATGGATGTCTGCAATACCGGAAATAGCAACGATAGAACCGATTTTCGCTTCCTTTACTTCTACTTTATTCAGACCATCAAATTCGTATAATTTGCTGATTTTGACTTTTTTCTGTTTGTCAGGCTCGTGGTGGTTTACTACGATAGCATCCTGATTTACCTTTAAGACACCGTTGTCTACTTTACCAACACCGATTCGTCCAACGTATTCATTATAATCAATGGTACTGATAAGAACCTGGGTGTTTGCATCCGGGTCACCGGTAGGTGCCGGAATGTAGTCGATAATGGTTTCGAATAAAGGAGTCATATCCTTGCGCTCATCATTTAAATTTCTTATGGCGTATCCATCTCTTGCAGAAGCGAAGATGAATGGGCAGTCTAACTGTTCGTCAGAAGCGTCTAAATCCATGAAAAGCTCTAATACTTCATCAATAACTTCTTCCGGTCTTGCTTCTGGACGGTCAATTTTATTGATACATACAATAACCGGCAGATTCAGTTCCAGTGCTTTCATAAGAACGAATTTGGTCTGTGGCATAGCACCTTCAAATGCATCTACCACAAGAATAACACCGTTTACCATTTTCAGAACTCGCTCAACCTCGCCACCGAAGTCGGCATGGCCAGGAGTATCAATGATATTGATTTTTACATCTTTGTAGAATACAGCAGTATTCTTAGAAAGAATGGTAATACCACGTTCACGCTCAATATCATTGGAATCCATGACACGTTCCTGGACTTCCTGATTGGCACGGAATACACCACTCTGTTTCAACAGCTCATCGACCAGAGTAGTTTTACCGTGGTCAACGTGGGCGATGATAGCTATGTTTCTAATATCGTCTCTTGTTGTTTTCATATAAAATCCTTCCTTCTATCAGTGCATAAAATTCAGTTTCTTCTTATATATAATGCCTGTCTGTAAATGACCGGCGTTTTTATTCTATCACATATTGAAAAATACGCAAGTATTTCTTTCTTTACAGAAAATTGCTTTCCTGTAAAGAAAAAAACGCTCCGCGAGGATGCGCACTGCGGCGTATAAGGTAGATGTCGCAAGCGACCGCCGCAGGCGCGAGAATGTGCCAAGGCACATTCTTTGTTCAAGGACACAGCGCATATGCATGGAAAAGTGGCTTTATGCATAATATATCCAAAATGTTATCGACAGATTTTGATGAGTTTCATCTCATTGGAATGGTACTGTAAAAACGTTCGAAAACACACTAAATAAAGGAGAAAGATTCATGGCAGATAAGATTTTAGAAAACAACCAGGTATCCATTGTAGGGGAGATTATTTCCGATTTCCAATACAGTCATGAAGTGTATGGGGAAGGCTTTTATATGGTAGAGGTAGCGGTCAGCAGATTAAGTAATTTTTCCGACTACATTCCATTGATGATTTCAGAGCGTCTGATTGACACTTCGCAGAGTTACATAGGACAGAAGGTATATGTGACCGGACAGTTCCGTTCCTATAACAGACATGAGGAACTTAAGAACCGGCTGGTTCTCTCCGTATTCGTCCGGGAGATTGAGTTTATTGAAGAAGAGACAGAGGAGATGAAGAGCAACCAGATTCTTCTTGATGGCTATATCTGTAAAGATCCGATTTACCGTAAGACTCCTCTTGGAAGAGAAATTGCAGACCTGTTGGTGGCGGTAAACCGTTCCTATGGAAAATCTGATTATATCCCATGCATCTGCTGGGGAAGAAATGCAAGATTTGCCGCAAGATTTGAGGTGGGTGTGCATGTGCAGATCTGGGGCAGAATCCAGAGCAGGGAGTATGTCAAACGCTTAAATGAGGATGAGGTAGAGAAGCGTACCGCCTATGAAGTATCCGTGAGCAAAATTGAATATATGGAATAAAATAATAGAAATAAAGAATAATTGAGAAAACATGAAACATACAGACATTGCTTTTTATTGGAAATTGTGGTATCGTAAGTAAATCTGGGATAAAGAGTCCCTGTAAGAATTGGCATGGAGGTTTGTCATGGAAAAGGGTTCCGTACAGATTTATTATGGTGCAGGTCGTGGAAAGACCAATGCTGCACTGGGCAATGCGTTGCGGGCAGCCGGAGAGAATAAGAGTGTAATTATTATCCAGTTTTTAAAAGGAAAAACAGATGATCAGATTGCTTATATGAAGCAGTTAGAACCGGAAATCAAGGTATTCCGTTTTGAGAAATCAGAAGAGAATTATGATGAACTGCCGGAAGAAAGACAGGCAGAAGAGAAACTCAATATGAAAAACGGACTGAATTTTGCCAAGAAAGTGCTGGTTACCGGTGAATGCAATGTACTGATTCTGGATGAAGTTCTGGGCCTTATAGATGCCGGAGTAATTTCGTCGGAAGAATTAGAAGCTGTTTTAAAAGCAAAGATGGATGAAACAGAGGTTATTATGACCGGAAGGGTATTAGAAGAATCCATTCGCAGCTATGCAGATGAGATTTATAAGATTACTGCGGAAAAATAAGAAAGAAAATGTAAAATGTCTGCATAGGACGTTGACAGATAGTAGCAGCGGTGCTATATTGAGGTAAGAAATTTAATATATGAAGGTAGAGGTTGCGTGAGACAAGAGTACTTGGTCGGATATGGCAGACATAGAAGAAGACATAAGGAAAGGGGAACACGCCGAAAGGTTATTTTTCCTGCAAAGAATAATCTTGGGCATGGATTGAAGAAGTTCATGACTGTCATCTTGTAATAAGATGGGGCGCTATCGGTATGATCCATAATAATTTAAGTGGAATATCAACCGGCTCCCTGTGAGCCGGTTTTTTATGCTGGTAATAAAAGCAAAACAAACGATATCTTCATACAATAAATAAGATACTTATAAAGTGGAGGAAAAAGAACATGTCTATTTACAAAGGTTCCGGAGTTGCAATTGTAACCCCAATGAAAGCAAATGAAGAAGTTAACTATGACAAATTAGAGGAATTAATCGAAGAACAGATTTCTGAAGGTACAGACTGTATCGTAATTGCAGGAACAACAGGAGAGAGTTCTACCTTATCCATGGAAGAACATCACAAAGTAATCTGTGCAGCAGTAGAATTTGCAAAACACAGAGTTCCGGTAGTAGCAGGAACCGGTTCTAACTCAACGGAGACAGCAATCCAGTTGACCCAAGAAGCAGAAGAAGCAGGAGCAGACGGAGCACTTATCGTAACTCCATATTATAATAAGGCAACACAGAAAGGTTTAATCGGACATTATTCTAAGATTGCACAGGAAACAAGACTTCCGATTATTATGTATAATGTACCGGGAAGAACCGGATGTAACCTTCTGCCGGAGACAGTTGCAGAATTATTCCGCACCCAGGAAAATATTGTTGGATTAAAAGAAGCAACCGGTAACCTTGCACAGGCATCTAAGACCATGTACTTAACCGATGGAAAGCTTGATTTATATTCCGGAGAAGACGGACTGGTTGTACCACTTATGTCCATTGGCGGAATCGGAGTAATTTCCGTATGGGCAAACCTTGCTCCGGCAAAAGTGCATAATATGTGTGAAAGCTTCTTCAAAGGCGACCTTGCAACAGCAAATCAGTTACAGAGAGAAGCCCTTCCATTGATTGATGCATTATTCTGTGAAGTAAACCCGATTCCGGTAAAAGAAGCATTAAATCTTATGGGCAAGAACGTCGGACCGCTTCGTTCCCCGCTTTGCGAGATGGAGCAGGCCAATAAAGAGAGACTGATTCAGGCAATGCGTACATATGGATTAAAATTAGAATAAGAAACTGGAGATGATAGAGATGACAAAAGTAATCATGCATGGCTGTAATGGAAAAATGGGTCAGGTAATAACCGGCCTGATTGCGCAGGACGAAGATGTGAAAATTGTAGCCGGAATTGATACCTATGATGAAAAGAAAAATGATTATCCGGTATATAAGACCATCCGGGAATGCCAGATTGCAGCAGATGTTGTGATTGATTTTTCAAATGCGAAGGCAGTAGATGAACTGTTAAATTACTGTGGCGAGAAGAAGCTTCCGCTGGTACTTTGCACCACCGGTTTATCCGAAGACCAGCTGGCGAAAGTTACTGAGACCAGCAAAGAGACTGCAATTTTAAAATCTGCCAACATGTCACTTGGAATCAATACCTTAATGGATTTATTGCAGACTGCTATAAAGAAGCTTGCACCTGCCGGCTTTGATGTGGAAATCGTAGAGAAACATCATAACCAGAAGCTGGATGCGCCGAGTGGAACTGCTCTTGCATTGGCAGATGCCATGAATGAAGCTATGGACAATACCTATTCCTATAAATTAGACAGGAGCAGTGAGCGGAAGAAGAGAGATGCAAAAGAAATCGGTATTCAGGCAGTCCGTGGAGGAAGCATTGTTGGTGAACATGAAGTAATCTTCGCAGGAACTGATGAAGTGATTGAATTTAAGCATACGGCATATTCTAAGGCAATCTTTGGGAAAGGAGCTGTAGAAGCAGCAAAGTTCTTAAAGGGAAAACCTGCCGGAATGTATGATATGCATGATGTAATCCGTGCAGAGTAGAGTTGGGCACGCATATAATTACAAAATAAGAAATCCCCGGTATCATATCCGAAAAAGATATGATACCGGGGATTTAATATTTATGCATAGTTCGTTTTACAATAACTGGATACCTGCATCTGCTGCAGCCTTGCACATGTCTTCCGGCCAGAGAGAAGACTGGACTTCTCCAATATGGGCCTTACGAAGGAAGAACATACAGATACGGGACTGTCCGATTCCTCCACCGATGGTATATGGAAGTTTGCCATCAATGATTGCTTTCTGGAAAGGAAGCTTAGCACGTTCCGGGCAGCCTGCTTTATCAAGCTGTGAGAGCAGTGCAGCCTTGTCTACACGGATTCCCATGGAAGATAATTCCAGTGCAATATCAAGGACAGGATAGTATACTAAGATGTCGGCATTTAAAGACCAGTCATCGTAGTCCGGGGCACGTCCGTCATGACGCTCGCCGGATTCTAAGACATCACCAATCTGTAAGATGCAGACAGCACCCTTTGCCTTGGTTATGTAATATTCACGCTCCTTTGGAGTATTTTCAGGGAACATATCCTCTAATTCCTGAGTGGTAATGAAGAAGATATCATGCGGAAGAATCTCTTCAATATAATCGTACTGGATAGCCATATATTTTTCTGTTTTACGAAGACATTTGTATACAGTACGGACAGTATCTTTTAAAGTTTCCATGCTGCGGTCTTTCTTTGCAATGACTTTTTCCCAGTCCCACTGGTCTACGAAGATAGAGTGGATATTATCTGCGATTTCATCGCGGCGGATAGCATTCATATCGGTGTAAAGACCTTCGCCCTCTTTGAAATCATAATGCTTTAAGGCATAACGTTTCCATTTAGCAAGAGAGTGAACAACTTCTGCTTTACGCTCATTCTGTTCTTTGATGGTGAACGTAACCGGACGCTCCACACCATTTAAGTTATCATTTAATCCGGAATCAGGGTCAACGAAAAGTGGTGCTGAAACACGGGAAAGGTTTAAACGCAGGGAAAGCAGATTCTGGAAGAAATCTTTCACTGTTTTAATCGCAATCTGTGTATCATGCAGGTTAAGTTGAGACTGATAATTTTTTGGTATAATCAGATGTTCCATAATAGCTCCTTTTTCATTTTAGTCTGCAATTATTATAGCACAGCAATTCGAGTTTGCAATGGATTATTTGTTTAAAAAAGAGTACAGAAGCGGATATAATTTATCACTGTGTTCAATATAACTTCCATGACCTTCTCCCGGAACAATAACCAGAGTGGCATGCTCAATATTTTCTGCAATCTTTTTTGTAACCTTTTTCTTGATTAAATCTTTTTCGCCGGCTAAGACAAGGGTTGGAATCTTGATTTTATGTAAGTCCACCGGCTGGATATCTGGCTCATTGAGCATCATTGTGGAAAAAGGATTCGGATTCTTTTTGCATTCCCTGCGGATGCGGCGGTAGTCTCTTCCTTTGATGTCCTTTGGCGTCAGGTTTGCACCGCTGATCATAAGCTTGGAGAGCTTATCCGGGTATTTCGAAGCTAAGAGAAGTCCGACGATACCGCCGTCACTGAAGCCATAAAAGAGAGGGGCCTTTAATTCTAAGGCATCAATAAAAGCTGCCATGTCGTCTGCCATATCCATGTAATGAAGTTCTTTTGGAGAAGCAGAAAGACCGTGACCTCTGGAATCGATGGCATAAACGGTGTAATGTTCGGCAAGCTCCGGAATCAGTACATCAAAAATTTCGTGGGTTTCGCCATTTCCATGCACGAGCAGGAAAGGCTGCCCTTCGCCATATTTTTCATAATAGAGAATCTGACCATTTAATTGAATATACATAATGATTATCGTCCTTTAAAATTGATTATTTTGTCATTCTATTTTATAGTAAAGGTAATTCAACTTTTTTAGTGTAGCATTTTATAAAGGAGAAAACAAGATGGAGACAGAACATGTTATGCATACTTTTGCCCCGGTATACGATAAAAAATCCAGAGTATTAATCTTAGGCACGTTCCCGTCGGTCAAGTCAAGAGAGAACCGGTTTTACTACGGCCATCCGAGAAACCGCTTCTGGAAGGTAACGGCGGCAGTATGCGGCTGTGAGGTCCCAGAGACGATAGAAGAAAAGAAGGCATTTCTTCTTGAAAATCATATTGCTATCTGGGATGTTATTGCATCCTGCGACATAGCAGGATCTTCAGACAGCAGCATAACAAATGTTGTGGCAAATGATATTGAACGGCTGTTAACGGAGGCTCCCATCGAGGCTGTTTTCCTAAATGGCGCAAAAGCCTACGAATTATTTATGAAATACTGTTCCTGTAAGGATAAGGCAGAAATCTGCAAGCTGCCGTCCACCAGTCCTGCCAATGCTGCATGGAGTCTGGAGCGGCTGATAGAAGAATGGAAAAAAATCAGGAGATAGGATGAAATGTATACAGACAGACAGTTAAAGATTATAGCGGTCTTAAAAAGTGCAGATGGCTGGATGAGTGGTTCCCTTCTGCGGGAAAATATCGGGGTGAGCAGCAGGACACTGCAGATGGATATTAAGGCAATCAATGAAAAACAGTCAGGAGAGCCTCTGATACAGTCTAATAACCGGCTGGGGTATCTTTTGAAAAATAAGATTGCATTAGAGCAGGAACAGAAAAGTTACGGACAGGAGAACTATGTGCATTCCAAGCAGATTATTACTTTACTGCTGTTTGAAAAGGAGTATACCAGTATTGGAACGATTTCTGAGCGATTATTCTTTTCCCGGTCATCTGTAACTTCTGACCTGCCGCAGGTAAAGCGGATTATAAGCCGCACGCCGGGGGCAAATCTTTTGGTATCCGGACAATATGGACTTAAGATTCAGGCATCGGAGAATGTAAAGAGAATCATGTGCATGAAGACCATGCAGAGCAGACAGGATTATCATATGTTGTTTTCGGAAGAAGAGATGGAGCAGTTTACAGAAAATCAGAAGAAGTTACAGGCTGTTCTGGCAGAAGTATTTACCAGAAACCAGTTTATCGTATCGGGAGAAGCCTATCATGATTTTGCACGTTATCTGGCAGTATGCATGATGCGAAGCCAGATGGGATTTCCGGTAACAGAGGAAGAGGATGGCACAACTGAAATGCCTGGCAGACTTTCTACTGAGCTGGTAGATGAAATCGAAAAGGTGTGCACCTATCGGTTTAAGGAGAAGGAAAAGCAGAATGTAGAGGCACGGTTAAAGGAATTGAATATGGTCTGTAAGGAGACGGACATTCAACTGGATATGCTGCAGAAATTAGAAGTATTTATCCAGCGGGTGCAGGAGGAAACCGGACTTAAATTGCAGGTGGAGCGGGACCTTTTAGAGGTTTTATCAGACCATGTGTCAAGAATGGAACTCCGGATTCAGAATGGACGTAATAATATCGGTAATCATACCAAAGAAATGGCGAAGCGGTATCCGCTGGAAATGCATCTTTTAAGAACCTGTTTAAGTCCTGTTTTAAATACAGAGATTCCGGATGCGGAAATGGGCTATCTGGTGCTCTATTTTGCATCTGCCATTGAACGGAACAGAAGAAAGCCGGATATTTTATTTATCAGTGACCAGAGTGCCAGCAGCATTTATAATGTGCAGAATAAATTAAAAGGCTTCTTAGGGGAGCGAATCAGTGAGATAACAGTTATCCCGGAATATTTATTTGAACAGAGAAAGGAGCGGTATTGCCGGAATTACCAGCTTCGGATTACATCGGAAAAGGAGCTGGTATTAAAGGATACTTCCTTTACTTATCTCGATCTCTTTGCAGACAATGAGCAGATTATGCGGCTGGGGAGAAATGTTGATAAGCTTGAAAATAACTACTGGAAGGAAAAGGAAGAAAAGCTCCGGAAAAAATATGGCACAAAGGACAGTCTGTACTTGATAGAAGAAGTGGCAGACTTTGATGATTTAAAGAAAAGAATCGGCTATGAATATCAGGAACAGAAGGTGTCGAAGGAGACCATCGGAAGCAACCGTCTTTCTATGATTGACCATGAGCAGGATGGCAGAAATAAGATTTATCGCATTTATCTTAAAAAGCCATTTTCTTATGGCGGTAAGCAGATTACAGAAGTTATTGCAGCACATTATGGCGGAGAAGGGGATATGATAGAATTCTTTGACTATGTAAAAGAGCTGTTAGGTGGACAGAGCTAGGCAGAGGATTTCGCTATTAGTGACGCAAAAGTATAAATTTCCTGAAACATAAAAGCACGGTATAATAAGCTTAACAAAATAAATGCGGGTCATTTATGAAAGGAGAATGTTTATGGGAAAAAATTATGAGAAGCTGGGAGATGAAATTATTACCCGGCTGGGAGGAGAACAAAATATTACCAAGCTGTTTCACTGTGCTACAAGACTTCGTTTTCAGCTTGCAGATATGTCTAAGGCAGACCTGGAAGGAATCAAGAAGCTGCCGGATGTCATGGGCGTAGTAGAAAGTGTTGGTGGTGTTCAGGTTATCATTGGAAATGATGTAGCATCCGCTTATGCTGCAATTGTAGCAAAGCATAAGATTGAAAACAGCAGTGATGGCAAGAAGGTTGAAAAAGCAGATGCAGCACCGGAGAAAAATGGAATTGTATCAAAAATTCTCAATGTGCTTTCTGCCATTTTAGGACCGGCAATTCCACTGATTATGTGTAGTGGATTGATTTCAGCATTACTGATTATTTTAACCAAGTGCGGACTGAGTACAGAAGGCACAACCTATACCATCATCAGCATGGTTGGAAATGCAGCATTATATTTCCTGCCGGTATTACTGGCATATACTTCTGCCAAGAAATTCGGCTGTGATATTATGACCAGTGTTTTCCTTGGTGCAATTATGATTAGTCCGACATTGATTGGATTAACGGAGCAGGGAAGCTTTGTATCACTTTTCGGACTGCCGGTGAAAACAGTAAATTACAGTTCTACCGTAATTCCGATTATTTTAACCATCTGGATCTTCAGCTATGTAGAGAAGCTGGTAGTTAAAATTGTTCCAGCAGCAGTTAAATTTGTATTTAAACCGTTACTGTCTGTTATTATCATGATTCCAGTTATGTTATGTATTACCGGACCAATCGGAAGCTATTGTGGAGACCTTTTATGCAAAGCACTGACTGCAATCAATAATGTAGCACCTTGGTCTTCTGTATTAATTGTTGGCTGTCTTGCACCACTTTTAGTATTAACCGGAATGCATCTTGCATTGATTCCGCTTGTAATGTCCATGTTTGCAACAGCAGGATATGATAATATGTTATTCGTTGCATTTATCGGAATGAACTTCTCACAGTTCGGTGTAGCATTAGCTTGTATGTTAAAAACTAAAAATAAAAACCTTCGTACACTGGCATCTTCCTGTGCAATTACAGCATTCCTGGCAGGAGTTACAGAGCCTACCCTTTATGGAATCTGTGTACGAATGAAGAAACCTTTGATTGCTACCTGGATTGCATGTATAGTAAACGCAATCTTCTGTGCAATCTTCAGCGTAAGAGTATACAGCTTCGGCGCTCCATCCTTCTTTACAATGCCGATTTTCTTAAATCCGGATGGAACGATGAGTAACTTCTATTTTGCAATTGCTGCAGCAGCAATTACCATTGTAGTAAGCTTTGTATCAACCTGGGTGTTAGGATTTGATGACAGCATTTATGGAGAGGAAGCAGCGTAATGGAAAAAAGTCTGAATGTAGTGGAAAAAATATCGGATCAGCTTTATGTGATTACGGAGACAGAGAGTGTGCATTGTTATCTTGTTATAGGAAGTGATAAGGCAATGCTCTTTGACATTGGCTATGGCTATGAAAATATCATGCCATTGGTTCGTACAATTACAGATTTGCCGGTTATGCTGGTGTTAAGCCACGGTGACCCGGATCATGGTCTTGGAAGCAAATGGTTTGATGAAGTGTGGATACATCCGCTGGACTGGGGAAAGCTTCTTTGGAATGACACTACAGAGATGCGTAAAAAAGCAATGGATTACAGGGTAAATAAAATGCCCTGGACAAAAGAACTGATACCGGAAGAGTTCCCGGAGTGGAGAATCAGCAGTAAGACGAAACCTCATTTTCTCTGTCATGGAGACAAGATTTCGCTGGGAGATATTGAATTTACGGTATTACATACGCCGGGACATAGCTATGGACATATTATGCTTCTGGAAGAGGAGAAAAAATGGCTCTTTTCCGGAGACCAGATATCTGCACACAACATCTGGCATTTTCAGGGAAATGATGTGCAGGCTCCCTTCCGGAGTACACTTCACAGCTTGAAGGAGCTGGCATTAAAAGTAACAGAGGATTATAAAATTTATCCGGCACATGACATTATTCCGATTCAGAAAAATTATCTGACAGATTTGATAGACTGTTTCGAATGGGAACTGCAGGAGAATTATAAAAAGGATGCACCATTCCATTCCTTTGCAGGAGACGGCTATCAGCATTTTTATCAGACTGTAAATCTCATATATTCTGATGAGCGGCTGGGTGAATTCCTCGGAAGGAAAATAGAGCGATAGGGGGAGTGTAAGTGGAATTTAAAGAAAATTTCTTATGGGGCGTAGCCACTGCTGCGAACCAGTGCGAAGGAGGATATTTAGAAGGAGGAAAAGGACTTACCATACAGGACAATATAAAAGGTGGCGGAATCGGAAGACCACGGATGTTTCGCAGTACCATGGAAGAAGGAGCATTCTATCCGAGCCATGATGCGGTAGACCATTATCATCATTATGAGGAAGATATCCGCCTTTTGGCGGAGATGGGCTGCAAATGTTATCGCATGAGTATCAGTTGGGCAAGAATTTTTCCAACCGGATGCGAAGAGGAGCCAAATCAGGAAGGACTTTCCTTTTATAAGAATATTTTTACTCTGTGCAAATCCTTTGGCATAGAGCCGGTGGTGACATTAAGCCACTTTGAAATGCCGTGGTATCTGGCAAAAGAAAAGGGCGGTTTTGCAAACCGGGAAGTAATTGATGATTTTGTTCGTTATGCCTGTTGTGTAATGAATTATTTTAAAGAAGAGGTACATTACTGGCTTTTATTTAACGAGATTAACTTTGGCGTAATGCCAATGGGTGCTTATAAGTCGCTGGGGCTGATTGATGGGAAATATCTCGGCGGGGAAGCATTCATTTCTCTTAAATCCATGACCGTAGACGAAAAAGTAAGATTCCAGGCATTACATCACCAGTTTGTTGCCGGAGCGAAAACGGTGATAGAAGCAAGGAAAATCAGTCCGGAAATAAAAGTGGGCTGTATGATTGGACACATTACGCAGTATCCGCTGACCTGCCGGCCGGAAGATATGTTAGAGTGCCAGCACAAAGACCGGCTATTAAATAAATTTGCCGGAGATGTAGCCGTGTTCGGCAGTTATCCGTCTTATATGAACCGTTATTTTAAAGAGCATCAAATTACGATTCAGAAGGAGCCGGAGGATGATGCAATATTAAAAGCCGGCTGCGTGGACTTCTACACCTTCAGTTATTACATGACAAACTGTGCCACGATAGATGATGCAGCAGAGCAGACCGATGGAAATCTTTTGGAGGGAGCCAAGAATCCGTATCTGACTGCCAGTGAGTGGGGCTGGCAGATAGACCCGAAGGGACTGCGCTATACATTAAATGAACTTTGGGACCGCTATCATCTTCCAATGATGGTGGTGGAAAATGGATTTGGTGCACCGGATGAAGTCGATGCAGATGGAAGCATCCACGATGATTACCGTATTTCCTATCTCAATGACCATATCGCAGCAATGGGCGAGGCAATCGAGGACGGTGTAGACCTGTTCGGCTATACCCTCTGGTCAGCCATGGATATTGTCAGTGCCGGAACCGGCGAAATGAAGAAACGTTACGGGCTCATTTATGTGGACAGACATGATGACGGCAGCGGAGATTTTAAGAGAATCCCAAAAGACAGCTATTACTGGTATGCAAAGTGCATTCAGGAAAATGGAAAAAATATTACCGCATAAAGGATTGTGGAGATAAAAAGTAAGATGCGTACAGCGGGTATCGGGTATGCATCTTACTTTTTTACGCTGCAACGCATCCGTAAGAAGCTGTCGGTGGCAGGTTCTGCAGGTGAGTAGCGAGAAATCTGGGGGGACTGTTAGAAAATTTGACACAACAGAAAATGCATGATAAATTTACTCTGAAAAAAGAGAAAGAAGGAAGAAGCACATGGAGAAAATCGCAAGCTTTACAATTGACCATATTAAACTGCAGCCGGGTGTCTATGTATCAAGAAAGGATGCCGTAGGAGACAGTACAGTAACAACTTTTGATTTAAGAATGACATCGCCAAATGATGAACCGGTTATGAATACCGCAGAGGTGCATACCATAGAGCATCTTGGCGCAACCTTTTTAAGAAATGACGCAGAGTATGCCAGCAAGACCGTATACTTTGGACCAATGGGCTGCCGGACAGGCTTTTATTTATTGCTGGCGGGAGACTATACATCCAAAGATATCGTGCCACTGATGATTCGCATGTTTGAGTTCATCCGTGACTTTAAAGGTGAAGTACCGGGCGCAAGTCCAAAAGACTGCGGCAACTATCTTGATATGAACCTTGGTATGGCAAACTATCTGGCAGACCGCTATTTAAATAATGTGCTTTATCATATTGATGATGCACACCTGAATTATCCGGCGTAGAGGATGCTTGGAAAATTTGCTTTAAAGCAGATATGAAAAATGTATTGCGTAATGCATAAGTAGGAAATCGGCAGAAAGAGGAAAGAAAACATGAGTAAAATCGGAATTATCGGAGCTATGGAATTAGAAGTAGCAACATTAAAGAAAAATATGGATACAGACCAGATTACAAAGAAAGCCGGCATGGAATTTCATGAGGGTAATTTAAAAGGAATGCCGGTAGTAGTGGTACAGTGCGGTGTAGGAAAAGTAAATGCAGCAATGTGCGTGCAGATTCTTGCAGATTTATATGATGTAACACATATTATCAATACCGGTGTAGCAGGCTCTTTGAATCCTGTATTAGATATCGGAGATATTTTAGTATCTAAGGATGCTATTCAGCATGACATGGATGTGACACCATTAGGCTATGCAAAAGGACAGATTCCGGGATTAGAGCAGCTTGCTTTTGTGGCAGATGAAAAGTTGTGTAAGACTGCCGTAGAGGTATGTAAAAAAGTAAATCCGGATATTCATGTAACAGAAGGCCGCGTAGTAAGTGGAGACCAGTTTATTTCCAGCAAAGAGATAAAGGATGCATTAATTGCAGAATTTCATCCGGACTGTACGGAGATGGAGGGAGCCTCCATCGCGCAGGCAGCAACTTTAAATAACATCCCATATGTAGTCATTCGTGCAATTTCAGATAAAGCAGATGGCTCTGCACAGGAGGATTATCCAACTTTTGAAAAGAAAGCAGCAGAGCATTGTGCAAAGTTAGTACAGGAAATGATGAAGGAGCTGTAAGAATCTTTGAATTGGGTAAAAAAACGCAGAAATGCCAGCCTTTTACCCTGACGAGAGTCAGCGAAGCCAGAATTCCCAGCTCCTCCAGGAATCTGCAAAAAAAATACAACCCGGATATTTGTAATGCCCCTAAAACTATGCTTTTTAGGAAGCAACAAATATCCGGGTTGCATTTTTGCAGTCATCTTACATAAATTTCATAAACATATTCAAAAAACGTAAATAATCATCATAATTAAAGAAGCGGTCAAGAATATCCTGCAGGGCACTCTGCTCAAGGGAATCCCACTGGCTGACAGAAAGGGAATTATCTACAGCGCCTGCATTGTAGGCAGCATTGCTGTTTGCACTTGCAGCAACGGCTGTTCCGTCCGGAAGAGTGACACCTTCCTGCATATAGCCGGTGATCTTGGCTACATAATTCTGGGTTTCTTTAAATGGAGGAATTCCACCGTATTTTGCTACGTTGCCGCTGCCTGCATTGTAGGCGGCAAGAGCAAGGGAGGTATCTCCGTTGTATTTATTTAAAAGCTCGCTGATATATTTGGCACCTGCCATAATATTCTGTTCCGGGTCATAAGGGTCGGTACAGCCAAAATAAGAAGCAGTGGAAGGCATTAGCTGCATGATGCCCATGGCTCCTGATTTGGAAGTGGCATTTGCCTGAAAATTGGATTCCTGCTTTGCCATGGCGGTCAGAAGAGAAACAGAGACACCATAGGTATCGGCGGCTTTCTGAAAGATAGATGCAAGGGAATTGTTGCCTGCATTATTTAAATAGGATTCAAAATTATTTACACCGTTTACAGAGGTTGTGGAAGCAGCGGTACTTCCAAGCGCAGCGGTAATCGGATCAATCTGCATGGATAGAACTCCTTTCATAATCTGAAATTCTTCTTTCTCATTAAGATGCGAATTCCAGGCTGTATATTAAAATTACAATTTATGCTAGTATAGCATAAAAAACTTGTTTTTTGAAGTCTCATATTGTAGAGTTATTGTGTTTGATGTAGAAAGGGCGAATTAGAAAGAAGGATTACAGAATGAAACAAAATGGCTATGTCAAAGCAGTGAAAGCAGCATTTCCGTATACGATACCGGTATTGACAGGTTATCTTTTTATAGGAATTGCATTTGGCGTGATGTATCAGGAAAAAGGCTACAATTTTCTTTGGGCAATTCTGATGAGTATCTTGGTGTACGCCGGAAGCGGACAGTATCTGGCTGTTAATTTCTTTGCACCGGGAGTCAGCTTCCTGCAGATTATATTCTTAGAATTTATGGTAAATATCCGGCATGTCTTTTATGGACTGTCTTTAATAGAAAAATTCCGTGATATGGGAAAAAAGAAATTATATATGATTTTTTCCCTGACAGATGAAACCTATTCCTTATTCTTTATTACAAAAGTGCCGGAGGGCGTGGATGAGCACAAATTCCTATTTTCCATTGCGTTGTTAGACCAGCTTTACTGGATTATTGGCTCTGCCATCGGAGCCATTGCCGGAACGCTGATTCCGTTTGACACAACGGGTATTGATTTTGCCATGACAGCATTGTTTGTCGTAATTTTTGTGGAGCAGTGGCTGACCAGCAGGAATCACTTGCCGGCGCTGACCGGAATTGCAGCATCTCTTATCTGCCTGCTTATCTTTGGCAGTGATAATTTCATTCTGCCATCCATGATTTGTATTATGATAATTCTGTTATCCGGTCGTAAGGTGATGGAAGAAAAGGAGGTAGCGGAAAATGCCAATTAGCGTGGAACGGTCATTATTAATTATTGTGGTTTGCGGATTGGTTGTATTTACAACAAGGGCAATTCCGTTTGTATTATTCAGCGGGAAAAAAGAAATTCCGGAAATCGTAAAATATCTTGGAAAAGTGCTGCCGCCTGCAGTTGTGGGAATGCTTGTTATTTACTGCTTAAAGGCAGTAAATGTAGTGAAGTTTCCCTTTGGTCTGCCGGAATTTATTGCAGTTTTCGTAGTTATCGTTTTACATGTGTGGAAAAGAAATAATTTACTGAGCATCGGTGTGGGAACCGTGCTTTATATGGTGTTGATACAGACAGTATTTGCGTGATGTTAAAGAAATCTTAAAGACTTGGTGCCTTGGTTCTTAAAGGTTCATTCGATACAATAATGGTGTACTTGGAAAGGGGAAAAGAAAATGTATAACATATTGATATGTGATGATGAACCGGATATCGTGTCCGCGTTAAAAATCTATCTTGCATCGGATGGCTATGGAATTTACGAGGCTTATAACGGTCGGGAAGCAATTGAAATGATGCAGAAAACAGAGATACATCTTGTGCTCATGGATATTATGATGCCGGAAATGGACGGCATCCAGACCATGGTGAAGATTCGTGAGAACAGCAATGTCCCTGTGATTTTCCTGACTGCAAAAAGTGAAGACAACGATAAGGTTTTAGGACTTATGGTGGGAGCAGATGATTATATTACCAAGCCATTTAATCCGGTGGAGGTCCAGGCAAGAGTAAAATCCCAGCTGCGCCGTTATATGCAGCTTGGAGGCGGAAACATGACAAAGAAGAATCTTGCCATCGGAGGCATTGAATTAGATGATAGTGCCAAGGTTGTGACGCTGGACGGAGATGCGGTGAGTCTTACCCCTACAGAGTATGATATTTTGAAACTGTTTATGGAACAGCCCGGAGTTGTATTTTCTCCAAAGGATATCTATCGCAAAGTATGGAAAGATGCGCCGTTTGGCTCAGAAAGTACAGTGGCAGTGCATATTCGCCATCTTCGGGAAAAATTAGAGTATGACCCTGCAAATCCACGGTATTTAAAAGTGGTGTGGGGACAGGGCTATAAGATGGAAAGAGGAAACACGCCATGAAAAAGAAAAAAAGAGGCATCAGAAGAGCAAGCGCAGTCATTGCATTTATTTTACTGACTTCAATTGCATTTTTATCTGCAGTAGTTACGCTGGAAATGATAGACAGCCAGATCTATCGAAACAGCCAGGAGGAAACAGAGGCAGATTATCGGGAACAGATTGGTTCCTATCTGGCAGCAGAAATTTTTTCGGAATTTGTAAATTATGATATAGAGGATGCGCGGTCTTTTGCATACAGCATGGCTGATGAGACGAACTTTAATTTTTATGTATTTAAAAAGAGTGTAGATACTTCCGTGGAACGAATCTGTACCATAGAAAACGGAAATCTGGGAAGCGTCATTCCGGAATACATGGCAATCGTGGGAAATTATGACAGTTATTGCTATCCGGGAATTTCCATAGATGTTTTAAACAGTCCGGAGCAGATATTTACGGAAGTAGAAGAACAGGATGCAAATCTTTCAAGAGGTGATATTTATGCAGTGGCATTCTTCCCGCTGGATGATTTGACTTACCATGATGATTTGTATTTTAAAATGAAATATATTGATTTTGTATATAAGGTCCGCTATGCAATATTTGCGGTACTTGCAGGAAGTACGATTGGAGCAGTTATTTTACTGGTTACGCTGGTACGGACTGCCGGAAAGAAGGATGAAGAGGGCAGGATACAGAAAAGTTTTATCGATAAGATTCCATTGGAACTCTATGGACTGATGCTTTATATCGTTGAAGCCTGTGTGGCAGGATTTTTTGGAAACATATGGGGATTTTACGGAACGGACATAGGCTCCTTTGCTGCCATTGTGATACTGGCAGTATTGACAGCAACCCTGCTTTTAGTATTTCTCATGAGCTGCTCAGTAAGGCATAAGACAAAGACGCTGTGGAGCAACACGCTGTTATGCCGGTTTGTAAAATGGCTGAAACAGGCATTGTCTTATATTAAAAAGCATATGCCGTTTATTTATAAAGGTGTAGTGATTGCACTGGGCATTACATTTATAGAATTTATCGGTATTCTGATGCTGGAAGACAGTTACAACTGGGAGTGGATTTTCCTGGTATTTCTGGTAGAAAAGGCAGCACTTTTCCTGATATTCTGCATCATACTGGCAAATCTCAATCAGTTGAAGCAGGGTGGTGAGAAGATTGCAGAGGGTGACTATGATTATCAGATGGACACCAGCCATATGCGTGGAGAATTTAAAAATTATGCAGAGCATCTGAATCAGATTGGAAGTGGAATGCAGACAGCACTGGATGAGCGGATGAAGAGCGAGCATTTTAAAACAGAGCTGATTACCAATGTATCCCATGACATTAAAACACCGCTTACTTCTATTATTAATTATGTGGATTTGCTGACCAAAGAGGATGTGGAAAATCCGAAGGTGCAGGAATACTTAGAAGTGCTGACACGACAGTCTGCCCGGTTAAAGAAATTAATTGAAGATTTAATTGAAGCATCCAAGGCATCTTCCGGTGTGTTAAAGGTCAACTGGGAAAAATGTGTGCCGGAGGTATTACTGACACAGGCAGCGGGCGAATATGAGGAACGGCTGCAGACAAAGAATTTAGAGCTTGTGATACATCATCCCGAAGAAGAACTTTCTGTTCTGGCAGATGGAAGACATCTGTGGAGAGTTTTTGATAATCTGTTGAATAATATTTATAAATATGCACAGCCGGGAACCAGAGTATATCTTGACTTAGAGCAGGATGAGAGAAATGTTTCCATCGTGTTTCGAAATATTTCCAAGAGTCCTTTGCATATGACGGGAGAGGAACTGCAGGAACGCTTTGTCCGGGGAGACAGCTCCAGAAATACGGAAGGCAGCGGCCTTGGATTATCCATTGCCCAGAGCCTGACGGAGCTTATGCATGGAAGCTTCTGCCTGTTAGTGGATGGAGATTTCTTTAAGGTAACGCTGACCTTTCCACGCATTACAGAAAATGCATAAAAATCACTTTGACGGGTTGACAAGTCATAGTGGGAATTTTAGAATACTACTTAGCTGAGGCGTGAAGGAGACTAACTATTATGAAGAAAGAACCATTTGTGACAAAAGAACAGATTGAAGAAATTGTAAAGACATATCCAACCCCGTTTCACCTTTATGATGAAAAAGGCATCCGTGAAAATGCAAAGGCAGTAAAAGAAGCATTTGCATGGAATCCGGGATTCCGTGAGTATTTTGCAGTAAAGGCAACCCCGAACCCATTTATCTTAAATATTTTAAAAGAGTATGACTGCGGCTGCGACTGTGCATCCCAGACAGAGCTGATGTTAGCTGATTCCCAGGGATTTGACGGAAAGCATATTATGTTTTCTTCCAATGATACCCCTGCATATGAATATAAATTTGCAGACAAGATTGGCGCAATCATCAACCTGGATGACTTTACCCATATCGACTTCTTAGAGAAGACAATCGGTAAGATTCCGGAGACCATCAGCTGCAGATATAATCCGGGCGGAGTGTTCAAAATGAGCAACGGTATCATGGATAACCCGGGAGATGCAAAATACGGATTTACAACGGAGCAGTTATTTGAAGGCTTTAAGATTTTAAAAGAAAAAGGTGCAAAGAATTTTGGTATTCATGCATTCTTAGCAAGTAATACCGTAACCAACGAGTATTATCCGATGCTTGCAAAACAGCTTTTTGAAGTAGCTGTTAAATTAAAAGAAGAAGTAGGCTGCCATATCAGCTTTATCAACCTTTCCGGTGGAGTTGGTGTGAACTATACACCAGACCAGGAACCAAACGACATCCGTGTTATCGGCGAAGGCGTACACAAGGTTTATGATGAAATTTTAGTTCCGGCAGGTATGGGTGATGTAGCTATCTATACTGAGATGGGCCGTTTTATGTTAGCACCTTATGGATGCCTTGTGACGCAGGCAATTCATGAGAAACATACACACAAGGAATACATTGGTGTAGATGCCTGTGCAGTAAACCTGATGCGTCCTGCAATGTATGGTGCATATCATCACATTACCGTGCTGGGCAAGGACAACAGCGTATGCGACCACAAATATGATGTAACCGGTTCTCTTTGTGAGAACAATGATAAATTTGCCGTGGACCGTATGTTGCCGAAGATTGACATGGGCGATTATCTGGTAATTCATGATACCGGAGCACATGGTTATTCCATGGGTTATAACTACAATGGTAAATTAAAATCCGCTGAGTTACTTCTGAAGGAAGATGGTTCCGTACAGCTTATCCGTCGTGCAGAGACACCGAAGGATTATTTTGCAACATTTGACTGCTTTGACATTTTGAAAAATATGAAAGACCCGGAAAAATAAACTTGCAATCTATTAGAAAATATGATAAACTTTCATTTGTTCGGTTCGACTGAACCGAATAAATGCCGGCGTGTCGGAATGGCAGACGAGGCAGACTCAAAATCTGTTGTGGGCAACCACGTGCGGGTTCAAGTCCCGCTGCCGGCATTAAAATTTTGGAAAAGAATCGACTACAGGTCGGTTCTTTTTTTACGCGAGTAGCGAGAAAAATCTGGGAGAAAAGAAGGAGCCAAGCTCGCTTTGGCGAACTTCTTTTCTGTTCAGATTTGGCGAGCACCGCGATAACTCGAGAAACTCGCTAAGCGTGTTTCCCGTAGTTACGCGAGTAGAAGGTAAGGAGAATTACATGGAACAGACCAATGACAGAACATTTTTAGAAACAGAACCGGTAGGAAAGCTGTTATTAAAACTGGCATTGCCTACCGTTGCAGCCCAGTTGATTAATATGATGTATAACATAGTAGACCGTATGTACATCGGCCATATTCCGGGGGATGGTGCAATGGCACTGACCGGAGTTGGTGTATGCATGCCGCTTATTATGGTAGTATCTGCGTTTGCAGCACTGATTAGCAATGGTGGTGCTCCACGGGCAACCATATTTATGGGAAAAGGAGAGAAGGACAAGGCGGAAAAAACGCTGGGGAACTGTTTTTGCACCCAGATTATTGTATCGCTGATACTGACTGCATTTCTGCTGGCTGGAAACAGAGGCTTTCTTCTGGCATTTGGAGCCAGCGAAAATACGATTTCTTTTGCTGCTGATTATATGAATATTTATACTATAGGAACGATTTTTGTGCAGTTGACCCTGGGGATGAATGCATTTATTACGGCGCAGGGATTTGCCAGAACCAGTATGCTGTCGGTACTGATTGGTGCAGTGATTAACATTGTGCTGGATCCGGTATTTATCTTTGGATTTGGAATGGGTGTAAAAGGAGCAGCGCTGGCAACGGTTCTTTCCCAGGCATGTTCCTGTATCTGGGTGCTGGCTTTCTTATGCGGAAAGAAAACGCATCTTCGCCTGAAAGGAAAAAATATGGTTTTGCAGACAAGTATTATTTGGCCGAGTATTGCACTTGGAACAGCAATGTTTATTATGCAGGCAAGCGAGAGTGTGATTTCGGTCTGCTTTAATTCTTCGTTATTACGATATGGCGGAGACATGGCAGTAGGAGCCATGACCATATTAACCAGTGTCATGCAGTTTGCACTACTTCCGTTACAGGGATTGGGTCAGGGAGCGCAGCCGATTATCAGCTATAATTATGGAGCCAAAAGAGCAGACAGGGTAAAAGAAGCCTATTTCTTATTATTGAAAATTGATGTTGGATTTTCCTTTGTTTTGTGGGCACTGGTGATGGCATTTCCAAGAGCATTTGCAGCCATGTTTACCTCGGATGCGGCACTGATTGCATATACTGGAAATGCACTCCGGATTTATCTTATGGCAATTATGATATTCGGAATCCAGATGGCGTGTCAGATGGCATTTACATCACTGGGAAAAGCAGTATCTTCCATTATTGTAGCGGTCATGCGTAAATTCGTATTATTACTGCCACTTATTTATATTATGCCACACATTTTTACCGGCAATCAGGCAATGGCAGTTTATATGGCAGAGCCGGTAGCGGATGTGCTGGCGGTAAGCTTTACGTCTGTACTGTTCTATTTCCAGTTCCGCAAGGTGCTGCGTCAGATAGAAGAATAGTCCCAAAAGAGCCTTTTTGAGGCTCTTTTTCGTTGACAACAAGTTATCATACATGATAACATAGAGACAGTTGTTGAGGTGAGAAATGGAGAAGAATAAGAGCAGGGAGCAGTCGACGCGTTCGGATGTGGTGCGTCAGTTGAAGGCGGTGCGCAAGGAACAGCATATTACCCAGGAAGTGCTTGCAGAGCGGGCAGGCACGAAGAAATCCAATATTTCCAGATTGGAGAGCGGAAGATATAATCCAAGTCTGGATTTTCTGGTGAAGGTAGCAGGCTGTCTGGGGAAGACCGTAGAGATTCAGATTATGGACAAATAGAAGGAGACAGGGTATTATTATGAAGAAGAACAAACCGAAGACCATGGGGAAAAATATTGACCGGGATGTGGAATTATGCAGAACTACCAATGCCAGAGTCAGCAGTCAGATGATGCGGACACTGGTAAGCCATGAGATTCCATTTACACAGAACTGGGTGAGAGTTCCATTTTATAAGAGAGTTGCTTATAATGGGGCGAAGGAAGTCTGCGTTATCAGCACACATTATAACCAGTATCAGCGGGCGAGAAGAGTATTAGATCATATGGAAGTGGTATATCGGGAACGCATGATTTTGCATGCGGTATAAGATAGGAGGAAAAAGAGATGGAGAGCTTAACAAAGCAGTTTCCGGATAAGGAGACCTTTGACAAATTCTTTGTAGAGAATTTTAAGACCATGACTTACGAAGATGTAAAAGAAGGCTTAGAGGAATTAGTCAAGGCAGAAGGATTAAATATATTTCAGGATGATTATGTGAAAAATGTACGGAAAGAGGATTTTAAAGAGCATCTTTCCAAGGGCGCACGATTTGAATTTGAAAATGCCATGACAGAAGCATTTTACGATAAGAATCCGGAAGTATATGAGGCGGCATTTGGACTTTACGAAGAAGTACCAAAGCAGGCAATGGCAATTACTGAGACTTTTCACCGCACGTATCAGGAGATATATGAAGAGAGTTTAAATTGTATGTTTGATGCAGTGATAGCTCCGTTGTTATAAGAAAAAATTTTACGGATATTTGAATGTATAATCCACTTTTTTAGAATAGCAGATTCTGACTGTGATTCTAAGAAAGTGGATTTTTTGACTTTAGAAAAATTTAATTTCAAAAAGTGAAAAGATTGTGCTACCATTACAATAAGCAGGTAACAGGTGATTGTGAAGGGGATAGATTTTGTCATCAGGACTATCTTTCCAATGTTTGTAAGAAATGCTGCCTGGTTCGTCGAAGTATAGATGCCTGATAAAGGCTGTTAGGGACACTGGGAATTTCATCAGGAAACAGGCAACGCTGGTACAGGGATGTACCAGCGAGGCACAACTGAACATGGATGTGAATTTGTGCCGGTTGCCGGATGAAATTAATACGATAACGAAATTCCCAGTGTCCCTTGCAGGCATTATGTGGCATCTGTCTTCGACGGACAGCGCAGCGATTCAGCCAAAGCAACCGGAAAGACGGTTTTACAACTTTCCGTTTGCACAATCACCTGAATAATCAGAATAAAAGGAGGAAGCTATCAAATGGCATTTGTATCCTTTCAGAATGTAAGTAAAGTATATAAAACCGGAGAAGTTACGATAGAAGCATTACATGATGTGAATTTTGAAATAGAAAAGGGAGAATTCTGCGTTATCGTAGGAGCGTCCGGAGCGGGAAAGACAACAATATTAAATATATTGGGAGGAATGGATTATCTGACCACCGGAAAAGTATATCTGGATGGAGAAGAAGTCTCAGCATATAATAAGCGGCAGCTTACCAGTTACAGGAGATATGATGTGGGATTTGTATTCCAGTTTTATAATCTGGTGCAGAATCTTACAGCATTGGAAAATGTTGAACTTGCAGCACAGATTTGCAAGGAACCGTTAGATGCAGCAACAGTTTTAGATGAGGTGGGCTTAAGTGAACGGAAAGCCAATTTCCCGGCACAGCTATCCGGTGGAGAACAGCAGAGAGTGGCAATTGCAAGAGCACTGGCAAAGAATCCGAAGGTGCTGCTTTGTGATGAACCGACAGGCGCACTGGATTATAATACCGGAAAAGCCGTTTTAAAACTGCTGCAGAATACTTGCAGAAAACAGGGCAAAACCGTCATTGTAATTACACATAATCAGGCACTGACTGCAATGGCAGACCGTGTCATTACCGTAAAGAGCGGAACCATTCAAAAGATAGAGAAAAATGAACATATCGTGGATGTCGATGAGATTGAATGGTAGTCCATGTGGAAAAGAAAGGGTTTGAAATATGAAATCCATGATGAAGAGAAATACATTTCGTGAGATAAAGAAAAGCTTTGGAAGATATTTTGCTATCCTTGCCATTGTTGCACTGGGTGTTGCATTTTTTTCCGGCCTTAAGATTACCCAGTCGGTCATGGTGCATTCTGCGGATGTCTATTTAAAGAATTTGCAATTCTATGATTATCGTCTGGTATCCACACTTGGCTTTACAGAAGAAAATGTAGAAGCACTGGCAGAAAAAGAAGATGTCCGGGCGGCGGAGGGTGCCATATCGGCAGAGGTTCTTTATAAGGATGCCGGAGAAAATGAGCGCGTTATCAAGATGCATTCCATCACAGAGAAAGTCAATAAACTGAAGCTGGTTGCCGGAGAAATGCCGCAGTCCGCTGATGAATGTGTGGTAGATTCCGCACTTTTTTCAGAAGATGCCATTGGAAGCAAGCTGGTTCTTTCGGAAAATAATACAACGGATGATTTAGATAAATTTGCATACAAAGAATATACGATTACCGGACTGGTACAGTCACCGTGCTATATCCAGTTTGAACGTGGCAATACATCCATTGGAAATGGCAGAATCAGCGGATTTGCCTATATATTAAAAGATGGATTTGCAGTAGATTATGACACAGAAATCTATATTAAATTTGATGAAGATTATGACATCTATTCCGATGAGTATGATTCCTATATGGACGCAAAGGAAGCAGACTGGGAGGCCTATACAAAGGAACAGGCAGATATCCGTTATGAAAAGATTGTAAAAGATGCACAGGACGAACTGGATGAGAAGAAGGAAGAGTTAGAGGAAAAGCGGGCAGAAGCGGAAGCGGAATTAGAATCGGCAAAGCAGCAGCTTACGGATGGAGAAACAGAGATCTCCGATGGAAAAAATCAGATTGCTTCTGCAAAGACCGAGCTTTCTGCTAAAGCATCGGAGCTGCAGTCCGGGAAGGATGCATTGTCTTCTAAGGCGGCAGAATTAGAGAGCGCATCGCAGCAGATTTCCGGGCAGGAAAGTGCACTGGCAGCAAAAAAGGCAGAGTATGAGCAGGGATTGAATGCTTATTTGGCAGCAAAGCAGCAGGTGACGGATCAGAGAAACAGCCTTGAGACCGCAAAAGCACAGTTGACAGAAAATACTCCGGGCTATGAAGAGATGCTGGCACAGATTGAGGCCGGTTTAACGGAGGTTGCCGGTGCAGAAGCAGAATTAAATGCAAAGAATGCGGAATTAGAAGCAGCCGCAGGTCAGCTTTCTTCTGCGGAAAGCCAGCTGGCAGCCGCAAAGCAGCAGATAGAAGATGGAAAAAATGCACTGGCAGCTGCCGAGGCAGAGCTTATGGATGGGGAGAACCAGCTTGCGGCAGCAAAAGAACAGATAGAAGAAAAAGAAGATCAGCTTGAGGCTGCAGAAACAGAGCTGGCAGACGGCTTATTGCAGTATCAGGAGAATCAGAGTGAATTTGATGAGCAGATGCAGGATGCGGATGACCAGATAGCAGATGCACAGAGTAAGATAGATGAAATCGAGAAACCGGAGACTTATGTACTGGACCGGAATACCAATGTAGGTTATGTGTGCCTGAAAAATGATTCCGGTGTAGTAAAAGGAATTGCCAATGTATTTCCGGTATTCTTCTTTCTGGTGGCAGCATTAATCTGTATGACTACCATGAACCGGATGGTGGAAGAACAGCGTACACAGATTGGTGTGCTAAAGGCACTGGGTTTTAGTGAAGGAAAGATAATGGGAAAATATCTTTTCTATTCCGGCTCTGCAGCCATCAGCGGAACGTTAATCGGTTATGTCCTTGGAATCCATTTTTTCCCATTAGTTATCATAACGGCTTATGGAATCGTTTATAAAATGGGTGGGATCTATTATGTGTCTGACCTGCCACTGGCACTGGTTTCACTTACCGTTGCAGTATTTTGCTCCGTTGGGACGACCTGGCTGTCCTGCCATAAAGAGTTAAAAGAAGTGGCGGCAGATTTGATGCGGCCGAAAGCACCAAAAGCCGGAAAACGTGTATTCTTAGAGCATGTACCATTTATCTGGAAGAGACTTAAATTCTTGCAGAAGGTATCCGTAAGAAATATTGTCCGCTATAAGAAGCGTTTCTTTATGATGGTAATCGGAATCAGCGGCTGTACGGCATTGCTGGTGATGGGCTTTGGTGTAAGGGATTCTGTAGTGGCAGTGGCAGACCAGCAGTATGAAGAAATCCAGCTTTACGACATCGGAGTTACATTAAAAGCTGGAAAGATGCCGGGAGAGGCCGACCTTAAATCTTTAGATTCTGCATTGGAAAAGGAAAATGCAGCAGGCATGTATGCCATGGAAAAGACCATTGACCTGGTGACAGATAAAGGAACTAAGTCGATTCATATGGTGGCAGTGGAAAATCCGGATGAAGTAGGAGACTTTATTTCGCTGCATACAAAGAAACAGGAGCCGATTGCTTATCCAAAAGAAGGAGAAGCAGTACTTTCGAAGAAAGTGGCAGAAACCTATGCAGTCAAAAAAGGCGATACGATTCTGCTGCGTGACAGTGACAACAATGAGATGCACTTAAAAGTCACCGGAATCTGTGAGAATCATATTTATAATTATGTATACATTGCACCGGAATCCTATGAAAAACAGATTGGGGATGTGGTATTTAAAAATGTGTATGTGAGACTGCCGGATGCGTCAGATATTCATGAGGTGAGTGCGGCACTGATGAAAGCAGATGGTGTGACGGCAGTAACCGTTAATTCCGATATGTTAAGCCGGATTTCACAGATGATGTCCTGTATGAATTATATTGTCATTATCATTATTATCTGTGCCGGAGCACTGGCATTTATCGTATTATATAATCTTAATAATATCAATATTACGGAACGGGTGAGAGAGATAGCTACCATTAAAGTATTAGGCTTCTATCCAAAGGAAACGGCATCTTATGTGTTTCGGGAGAATATGGTCTTAACTGCCATCGGCTGCGGACTGGGACTGATTTTAGGAAAATGGTTCCATCGTTTTGTAATGGGTGAGATACAGATTGATATGGTATCCTTTAATGTACAGATTAATGCAGTAAGTTATCTCTTTAGTGTTTTGCTGACGATGGGCTTTGCATGGATTGTAAACTGTATGATGACAGGCAAATTGGAACGTATCAACATGGCAGAATCCTTAAAATCAATAGACTAAAGCAGGCTGTTTTCTGGCGATTTCTTTCTGGAAAACCGAAGGAGCGCAAGAAAGGATAAAAAAGTAGTCAGCAGTTCGCCTGCAAGCATGCCATAGAGGTAGCAGCGGATGCCATATGTTGGAATCAGTGCATAGATAAAGAAAATGCGTAAAGTGCAGCCGCTCATATTAATGTAGAACGCACGCCCCGGTTTTCCTAGACCGTGAAGAACGGAAGTAAGGGTGGTGGACAGATAGAGGAAAGGGCAGATCCAGCTTAATATGAGTATGAAACTGCCAGCTAATGTGTTCTGGAAAATGAATTGTCCAATCCATTTCCCAGTCAGAAGAAAACCGAAGGTACAGGAAAAGCCAAGAAGCAGACAATAAAACACCGTTTTTTTTATAGTACGGCGGATTAAGTGAAAATCCTTTCTTGCATAGGCTTCTGAAATAGCAGGAATCAGCAGCACCGAGACAGAATTTACAAGGACATTGGGAAAAAGAATCATTGGCATTGCCATTCCGGTAAAAATGCCGAAGACGCTCAAGGCATCCTGATTGCTGTAGCCATATTTTTTTAAGCAGATGGGAATCAGAATGGCTTCGATACTGGAAAATAAGTGGTATGCTACATGATTGGTGGTAAGGGGCAGCGCAAAGAGGGAAAGCTCCTTAAAAATTCTTTTTATATGCCTGCTGCACTTTTGGAAATGAAGGCAGCTTACGGAAAAGAGTGAAGAGGCCAGTTCACCGCAGACAACACCCCAGACAGCAATGGATGGGGTGATGGGATAACTTTTTTCCAGGCAGATAAGATAAAGTGTATAGACACTTAAGACCCGGACAACCTGCTCCATAAGCTGGCTTACGGATGGCACCAGAGTTTTCTTCTTCCCATAATAATAACCATTGATACAGGCATGGACACTGGCAGGAATCAGGCAGTAGGAAAGAATAACAAGGAGTGGAGCACAACGGGCTTCATCTAAAATATGAATGGCAATAAAATCAGAATAAGAAATCAGAATAACAGTAAGTGAGAGTGCAATTCCCACAGAAAGAACCAGACCGGCATAGAGGTAACTCATGCCGGTATTTTTATGGTCGGCTGCAGCAACAAAGCGGGAGACAGCGGTCTGGATGCCTGAGGAACTGAAGGCAATACAGAGGGCAAAAACCGGAAAAATAAGCTGATAAATTCCAAGACCTTCTGCACCAATTATGCGGGAGAGGAATATTCTATAGAAGAAACCGATTACTCTGTTGGAAAGTCCGGTCACAGTAAGCAGGAGAGTACCGGCAATCAGTGGATTTGAAATGGATTTCAACGGTTTCAATTGGAGCCTCCATGAAAAAGCAGATTTGTCAAAAGTATATGATAAATCAGAGGCAGAAAGAACTATTCTCAGAGGGAAAGAAGCATGAAGAAAATGATTTATCTTGATAATGCAGCAACAACACCGACAGCACCGGAAGTAATCGAAGCAATGCTGCCCTTTTATGAGCGTCGTTATGGAAACCCATCTGCCCTGTATGATCTGGGGCAAAAAAGTCATGATGCCATAGAAGAAAGCCGGAAGATCATTGCGCAGAGCATCGGGGCGCAGCCGGAGGAAATATATTTCACAGCCGGAGGAAGTGAATCTGATAACTGGGCATTGAAATGTACCGCAGAAAGTATGGTTATGCGTGGCCGGCATATCATTACCACGAAAATAGAGCATCATGCCATTTTAAGAACCTGCGGATATCTGGAACAGAATGGTTATGAGATTACTTACCTTCCGGTAAATGACAAGGGAACGGTTTCCTTGGAGCAGGTGCGGCGGGCAATCCGGCCGGATACCATATTGATTTCTGTTATGATGGCAAATAATGAGATTGGTACCATAGAACCTATAGCAAGAATCGGTATGCTTGCCAGGAGATATGGAATCTGTTTTCATACGGATGCCGTACAGGCATATGGACATATTCCCATTGATGTCAACAGAATGAATATTGATATGATGAGTGCCAGTGCACATAAATTCAACGGACCTAAGGGAACCGGATTTTTATATGTGCGAAAGAAAAAGAGAATACCTCCTTTTATCCATGGAGGAGGCCAGGAAAGCGGTGTCCGGGCGGGAACTGAGAATGTGCCGGGAATTGTAGGCATGGGAAAAGCGGCAGCCATGGCGATGGAAAGCTTAAAAGAGCGGATGGAAATCGAGACAAGGATGCGGGATTACTTGATTTATTCAGTATTAAAGCAGGTGCCGAAGGTAAGGCTGAATGGGGAATGGAACAACCGCCTTCCGAATAATGTGGACTTTTGTTTTGATGAGTTAGAAGGTGGGAATCTTTTGGTTATGCTGGATATGGATGGAATCTGTGCATCGGCAGGTTCAGCGTGTTCTTCCGGAGAACATGAGCCATCCCATGTGTTAACAGCCATCGGTGTACCGCCGGAAATTGCAAGGGGAGCATTGCGGCTTACTTTAAATGAAAAAATTACGGCAGAGCAGATTGATTATGTGACTGCCTGCATCAAAAAGAATGTCACAATCCTAAGGGGACAGAAGGAAACCGTAAAATTCACTTGACGGATGCTGACAGTGTGGGTAAACTGTGAGTGCAGCTAAAAATTTGCCTGTAGGATAGGATTAAATATATGAAGGAAAAAGTAGTAGTTGGAATGTCCGGCGGAGTGGATTCTTCCGTTGCGGCATATCTTTTAAAGGAACAGGGCTATGATGTGATTGGTGTAACCATGCAGATCTGGCAGGATGAGGAAGAGACACAGCAGCAGGAAAATGGTGGCTGCTGTGGCCTCAGTGCCGTGGATGATGCCAGAAGAGTGGCTGACCGGTTGGAAATACCATATTATGTGATGAACTTTAAACAGGAATTTAAACAGTATGTAATGGATTATTTTGTGGCAGAATATTTGGCAGGAAGAACGCCGAATCCATGTATTGCCTGTAACCGTTATGTGAAATGGGAGTCACTTCTTGCCAGAAGCTTAAGCATCGGAGCAGATTATATTGCAACCGGACATTATGCAAGAATTGCAAAATGTGACAACGGACGTTTCGCAGTGGCAAAATCTGTAACAGCAGCCAAGGATCAGACCTATGCATTATATAACCTGACACAGGAGCAGTTATCCCATACATTGATGCCGGTAGGTGCTTATCATAAAGATGAAATCCGCAAAATCGCAGAAGAGGTGGGACTTCCGGTGGCTCATAAGAGAGACAGCCAGGAAATCTGCTTTATCCCGGATAATGACTATGCAGGTTTTATTGACCGTGAGGTTGGAGATGCAGTTCCGGGAGAGGGAAACTTTGTGACAAAAGATGGTGAAATTATCGGACGGCACAAAGGAATTACCCACTATACCGTAGGACAGCGCCGTGGCTTGAATATACCATATGGCAAACGGATTTTTGTAACAGAGATCAGACCGGAAACCAATGAAGTAGTGGTAGGTTCGCCAGAGGATGTATTTACGGATACACTGGTTGCAGACCATGTCAATTATATGGGACTTACCGATTTTGATGGCAGACGTCTCTTAGGTAAAATCCGTTATGGACATGCAGGAGCCATGTGTACCGTGGAAAATATCGGAGAGGGCAGGATCCGCTGTCATTTTGAAGAACCGGTCCGTGCTGTGACACCGGGTCAGGCGGTGGTATTTTATGATGGGGAATTTGTTGCAGGCGGTGGAATTATTATAGGAAAATAGTGAATTGTGCACAAAAATGAAATGGTAAAATTATATATTATATACGAAGTTTACATTCCGGACTTGACGTTTCTGATAAAATATAGTACATTTGTAATGTAATAAGCAGGGACGCAAACCGGATTGTTACTAGAGATAGGCAAGACTGGATTGCACTTTAAGATAATTGTTAGGTCGGATTATTTAGAGTGTAATGCAGCTTTTTTTATATCATAAACAGGTGAAACGTAATGCAGATTATCAAAGTAATTAACAATAATGTAATCAGTTCCGAGGACGATAAAGGTAAAGAAATCATCGTTATGGGAAAGGGCATAGGCTTCGGAAAGAAAGCCGGAGAAGAAATAGATGAGACAAAGATAGAAAAAGTATTCTCCCTTCCGGACGAAAGTACCAGCCAGTTCATGCAGGTGGTAAAGGACATGCCGTATGAATATATCCGGACAGCCGAGCTGGTTATCGCATATGCCAGAGAAACATTAGGTTATCATTTAAGTAAAAATATTTATGTGACATTAACAGACCACTTGGGATACGCCATAGAGAGAAAGCAGCAGGGCATCGTTGTTGCGAATGAGCTTTCCTGGGAGATGAAGAAATTCTACAATGCAGAATTTCAGGTGGGATTGAAAGCCTTAGATATTGTAAAACAGGAACTAGACGTGGAGCTGCCGGAGGATGAAGCTGGATTTATTGCGATGCATCTGGTAAATGCACAGATGGGCGGTCAGATGAATCAGTCCAGGAATATGCCGGCAATGATAAAGGATATACTCAATATAGTCAGATATACCTTTCAGGTGGAATTGGATGAAAAGAGCCTGTCCTATGAGCGTTTTGTAACGCATTTAAGATTCTTTGTACAGCGGGTAATCAGTCGGGAAGACAGTGAACGTAATGATGAAGAATTTGACCAGTTGATTGCGGATCGTTTCCCACATTCCTACGAATGTGCACAGAAGATAAAGAGTTACATGAAGAAGAAGCTTGATTATGAAGTCTCGGATGTAGAGATTTCCTATCTGGCAGTACACATTCATCGTGTGATTCACAGTATGAATAAGTAAATACCCTTTCGGCAAGGGATTGTTACGTTAAGACGGCAAAACCCAGACGAATAAGACTCATAGGAAGAGTTTTATTTGTTTGGGCTTTTTTAATTTACAGGAAATTGCTTTCCTGTAAATTAAAAAACGCTCCGCGAGGATGCACACTGCGGCGTATAAGGTAGATGTCGCAAGCGACCGCCGCAGGCGCGAGAATGTGCCAAGGCACATTCGTTGTTTTTAACAAAATGAATAAAACACAAGAGTGTTTTAGATAAAAATGAACATGCTATAAAAAATAAAAATGGAGGGATTGTTATGGCAAGTAAGTATGATGGACTGGCAAGAATTATTATCCAGAACGTAGGCGGCAGGGAGAATATCATAAGCCTTGCGCACTGTGTTACCAGACTTCGTTTTAAATTAAAAGACGAGTCCAAGGCTAACACAGAAGTATTAAAAGCAACGGAAGGAATTGTGACAGTAATGAAATCTGGCGGACAGTATCAGATAGTAATCGGAAATCATGTACCGGATGTCTATGATGTGGTTTGTGAACATGCACATCTGGTCGGAAACGGAGCTGTTTCCGAGGATGCAGAAGACGGCGGAGAGAAGATGGGGCTTGGTGCAAGACTCATTGATTTGATTTCCGGTGTATTCCAGCCATTCCTTGGTGTGCTTTGTGCAGCAGGTATTATCAAAGGTCTTTTGGCACTGTGGTCTTTTATCGCAAGTCAGTCAGGAATTGATGTTACCACAAGCGGAGCATATCAGCTCTGGTATTCCATTGGAGACGGATTCTTCTATTTTCTGCCGATTATCTTAGGATATACTGCAGCAAAGAAATTTAAGATGAATGAATTTATCGGAATGGCACTTGGTATATCACTTACCTATCCGGCACTGGTTAATCTGACTTCAGGAGAACTGATAGGTTCCCTGTTTGCAGGAACTTCCTTTGAAATGAATTATTATACAACCTTTTTTGGAATTCCTGTTATTATGCCATCCAGTGGTTATACTTCTTCGGTAGTACCAATTGTTATTGCAGTGGCTTGTGCTGCCTGGCTGGAAAAGAGATTAAAGAAAGTAATTCCGGACGTTATTAAAACATTTATCGTTCCGGTTGTAACTTTGGCAGTAATGGTTCCACTTACCTATCTGGTAATCGGACCGGTATCTACTTTCCTTTGCAACATTATCGGTATTATTTTCGGAGCAATCTATAACCTTCCGGTTGTAGGAGGTCTTGTAGCAGGTATCTTAGTCGGAGCATTCTGGCAGGTACTGGTAATCTTCGGATTACATTGGGGACTTGTTCCACTGGCAATGATTAATTATGGAACTTTAGGATATGACTTCATCCTTTCTCCATATTTCGCAGCATCTTTTGCGCAGTCCATGGTTGTACTGGCTATTGTATTAAAGACGAAAGATAAGCAACTTAGAAATATTGCATTACCGGCGTTTATCTCAGGACTCTTTGGTGTAACAGAGCCATGTATTTATGGTATTACACTTCCAAAGAAAAAACCATTCGTAATTTCCTGTATTGCATCCGCTATTGGTGGTGGAATCATAGGATTTGCCGGAGTTAAAACTTATATGATGGGTGGTCTTGGATTCTTCGGACTTCCGGCATTCATCGATGGTGAGTCAAAGAGCGTTTACAGTTTGATCTGGGTATTAATCGGTATGGCAGTAGCTATGGTAGTTGCGTTCGTAGCAACTTACATTACCTATCATGATGATGCTCCACAGAATGATGAAGCAAAAATAGAAAAGAAAGGCACAAAAACCGCAGCAAACCAGGTAATTGCATCTCCTCTTACCGGAGAAGTAAAAGCCTTGGAAGAAGTAGAAGATGAAGCATTTTCAAGCGGAGCATTAGGTCAGGGTGTTGCTATTCTCCCGTCCGAAGGCAAATTATATGCACCATGTGATGGCGAAGTAGTAACCTTCTTCCCAACCGGTCATGCCATTGGAATAGTATCCGATGGCGGAGCAGAAATCCTGATTCATGTGGGCATGGATACCGTGAAATTAGATGGAGAAGGATTTACACCGAAGGTAGCACAGGGAGCCAAAGTAAAGAAAGGTGACCTTTTATTGGAATTTGATATTGCAAAGATTACAGAAGCAGGATATTCCGTTCTGACTCCGGTTATCATCAGCAACACAGCAGATTACGCAGATGTAGTTCCGACAGATGCAAAGAAAGTTGCAGCGTTGGACACATTGATTACCGTTTTATAAATTAGTTTTCCATAGTTTTTTATACCTAAGGGTGCGGGCTCTGATAAAGGGCTCGTGCTCTATCCAACAAAATCAGAAGCCTTATTGCAGGGCAGAATGAGAAAAGAAAAATATAAAAACAGAAATTATAAATTTTCACAAATAAAAATAATAAGAAGCAGGAGGAAAAAGCAATGAAGACATTTCGTAAAGATTTTCTCTGGGGCGGTGCAACCGCGGCCAATCAGTTTGAGGGAGCATGGGATGTAGATGGAAAAGGAGCATCTGTTTCTGATATGTGTACGAATGGTTCCCATACCGAGCCGAAAAAGGTAACAAGAACCATTCATCCGGAATATCTCTATCCGAGCCACGAAGCAATTGATTTCTATCATCATTACAAAGAGGATATTGCATTATTTGCAGAAATGGGATTTAAAGTATTCCGTTTATCCATTGCATGGACAAGAATTTTTCCGACCGGAATGGAGAATGAGCCAAACGAAGCAGGACTGGCATTCTACGATAAAGTATTTGATGAGTGTTTAAAATATGGCATTGAGCCGCTGGTAACCATTTCCCATTATGAAATGCCATATGCACTGATTGAAAAATACAATGGCTGGGAAGCCAGAGAATGTATTGATTATTTTTTAAATTACTGCAAGGCAATTTTCGAAAGATATCAGGGCAAAGTAAAATACTGGCTGACCTTCAATGAAATCAATGGCGGAACCACACCGCTTGGCAACCTGCTTTCCCTTGGAACTGTAAAAGGCTATGAGGGAAAAATTACAGAGATTCCGGATGACCCGAAGGTTCGTTTCCAGGCATTGCATCATCAGTTTGTTGCCAGCGCAAAAGCAGTAAAATTAGCACATGAAAAATATCCGGAATATCTTATCGGTGATATGAATGTCTTTATGACCAAGTATCCATTTACCTGCAATCCGGAGGATGTATTAGCAGCACAGAAGGAAATGCGGATTATGAACTGGTTCTGTTCCGATGTGCAGGTAAGAGGAGAATATCCGGCGTATATGGAGCGGTATTTTGAAGAAAATAATATTCATGTTAAAATGGAACCGGGCGATGAAGAAATTCTGCGGGAAGGCTGTGTGGATTTCTATACCCTCAGCTATTATATGAGCAGTTGTGTATCAAAAGATCCAAATGGCGAGCAGACGGATGGAAACCTGATTGCCGGTCTTAAGAATCCATATCTTAAGGCAAGTGACTGGGGCTGGCAGATTGACCCACAGGGCTTACATTATTCCTTAAATGAAATTTATGACCGTTATCAGATTCCGGTTATGGTAGTAGAAAATGGCCTTGGCGCTTATGACAAATTAGAAGAAGATGGAAGCATTCAGGATGATTACCGTATCGACTATCTGCGGGATCATATCAAAGAGATGAAAGAAGCGGTAAAAGATGGCGTTGACCTGATGGGATATACACCATGGGGCTGCATTGATTTAGTAAGTGCATCCACCGGAGAAATGGCAAAGAGATATGGCTTCATCTATGTAGAAAAATATGATGATGGAACCGGAACTCTTGCAAGAAGAAAGAAAAAATCCTTCGACTGGTATAAAGAAGTAATTGCTTCAAATGGAGAAAACTTATAAAAGAAAGAAGGTATGGACTATGGAAAAGTTTAATGGAAAAAAGGTATTCAGCGGTATTGCAATTGGAAAGGTAAAACTCCTTTTAAAAGCTGAAAATCAGGTGGTAAGAAAGAGAATAGAAGACCCGGCAGCAGAGATTGCCCGCTATGAAGCAGCAAAGCAGACTGCAATTGAACAGCTCCACAAGCTTTACAAGAAAGCATTAAAAGAAGTGGGTGAAGTAAATGCACAGATTTTTGATGTGCATGCCATGATGTTAGAGGATGGAGATTATAATGATTCCGTTCACAATCTTATTGAGAGCCAGAGCGTAAATGCAGAGTATGCGGTAGGTGTTACCGGAGATAACTTTGCAGAAGTATTTGCAAATATGGATGACGAGTATTTCAAAGCCCGTTCCATTGATATGAAGGATATTTCTGAGCGTGTCATCAATGTATTATGTGGAAATGATATGGGAAGCGACCTTGGAGATGAGCCGGTTATTATTGTAGCAAAGGATTTAGCTCCGAGTGAAACCGTACAGATGGATAAAAGTAAGCTGCTGGCATTTGTAACACAGCTGGGCTCTACGAATTCACATACTGCAATTTTAGCAAGAACTATGGGCATCCCGGCACTGATTGGTGTGGAAATCAAGGAAGAGTGGAACGGAAAACAGGCAATTGTGGATGGCTATACTGGAACTCTTATCATTGAACCGGATGAAGCAGCTTTGGCAGAATATAAGAAAAAAGCAGAAGAGGATGCAAAGCAGAAGGAATTACTGCTGACTTTAAAGGGAAAAGAAAATGTGACAAAGAGTGGTCAGAAAATCAATCTTTATGCCAACATCGGAAATGTCTCTGACTTAGCGGCAGTACTTAAAAATGATGCCGGTGGAATCGGACTTTTCCGTAGTGAATTTCTTTATCTTGAAAAAGATACCTTCCCAACAGAAGAAGAACAGTTTGCAGCTTATAAGCAGGTCGCAGAGACCATGGCAGGAAAGAAGGTTATTATCCGTACCCTGGATATCGGAGCCGATAAGCAGGTGGACTACTTTAACCTCGACAAAGAAGACAATCCGGCAATGGGATATCGTGCCATCCGGATCTGCCTGACCCAGCCGGAAATTTTTAAGACCCAGCTTCGTGCTTTATTCCGCGCAAGCAATTACGGAAATATTGCAATTATGTATCCGATGATTATTTCGGTAGATGAAGTGCGTAAGATTAAAGCAATTTCAGAAGAAGTGAAAGAAGAACTTACAAAGGAAGGGATTCCTTTTGGGAATGTGGAGCAGGGTATCATGATTGAAACTCCTGCAGCAGCAGTAATGAGTGATGAACTGGCAAAAGAGGTTGATTTCTTCAGTATCGGAACCAACGACCTGACCCAGTATACACTGGCAATTGACCGTCAGAATGCAAAGCTTGACAGCTTCTATAATCCGCATCATGAAGCAGTGCTCCGGCTGATTCAGATGACCGTGGAAAATGCACACAAGGCAGGCATCTGGGCAGGAATATGTGGAGAACTTGGGGCAGATACAACTCTGACCCAGCGTTTCTTAGAGATGGGGGTAGATGAATTATCTGTTTCTCCTGGCTGTGTTCTTCCGGTTCGAAAAGCGATTCGGGATGCAGAATAATGAGCCGTAAACTGATTTTTTTGGATGTAGACGGAACTCTGGTGGATTTCACCATGCACATGCCGGAATCTGCCAGGGAAGCATTAAGCATTGCCAGAAAGCGGGGACATCTGATTTCGTTATGTACCGGAAGAACTGTAACGAATGTGTATCCATGGCTTTTAGAATTTGGATTTGATGCCATTGTGGCTTCGGCAGGTGCTTATGTGTCTGCAAATGATAAGGTGATTTACCATAGCGTTCTGGCAAATGATAAGGTGCAGGATATGGTAGAGGTGCTGAAGGAGCACGGTGCATGCTTTATGCTGCAGGGAATCAACGGACGTTATGTGGATGAAGAGAATGCAAAGAAAATGAGAGAACGCTGTATGCGGCTTGGACTTGATATTGACGGTGCTCTAAACGGGATGACGCTTGTTGAACATCCGGAACAGATGCCGGCTCTTGAAAGTGGAATGTATTTTGATGCCGATATTCCGGTGGATGTGATGCAGAAGGAAGTCGGAAATTATATCAAGATAACCGGAGCAAGCTTTGGCAAGGATCGTCAGATGTCCGGTGAAATGACGAAGATGGGAGTCAACAAGGCAACCGGAATGCAGCGGCTTATGGATGAGTTAAAGATAGGCAGGGAAGATACCATTGCTTTTGGTGATGGACCAAATGATGTGGAAATGCTGCAATTTGCAGGAACAGGAGTGGCAATGGGAAATGCGATTCCGGCAGTAAAACAGTATGCGGATATGGTTACAGATAAGATTGATGAAGACGGACTGTATCATGCATTCGAACGGCTGCATCTGCTGGGGTAGGATTTGAAGTAAAAACAATTTTCTTATGATAGAAAAAGGCGGCGTGGTTCGTCAACTTAGGAGACATGATAAGTGCCCTTTACTGTATTTATGTTGTTTCCGCAGTTGACGAACCGCACCGTTACTTTTGCATACACAGGAAAAAACGCATGCCTGCATACAGATTTGGTGAACACCGCAATAAGAAGAGAAATTCGTAAAGCGTGATTCCCATAGTTTACAACGGAAGAAAAGCCGGTTTTCTCTTTTCGAATACAGTAAAATACTGAAAGCCTGCGGCCTTTAAAATATCCGGTACTTTTGCAAAATCAAATGCAACATGCTCCGGTTTGTGGGCATCGGCACCGATGGTAATGATTTCACCGCCTAGTTCGTGATAACGTTTTATAATATCTTCCGTTGGATTCGGATGTCCCAGACCATATTTGAAACCACCGGTATTGATTTCAATTCCTTTTCCCATATCAATGAGCTTTTCTAAAATCGCATCAATGACATCGGCATATTTCTGATAAGAATATTCAAGGTTCCGGTTTGGACCGTAGCGTACCACATAATCGATATGTCCATATACATCAAAATTATCAAATACCGCAAGATTTTCCAGGATAGATTCAAAATATTCCTGGTAAGCCTGCTGTTCGGTTTTTCCTTCAAAAAAGCGGGAGTAGTAAGGGTCTTTGCCGTGGATTACATGGGAAGAGCCGATGACAAAATCAAAGTCATATCGGCTTATCAGTTCCTGATGTTTCGCTGCAAGATGAGGCTGCAATCCAAGTTCAATGCCGGTCAGCACTTTTATTTTATCTTTGTATTGCTGTCCCAGCTTCTGGATAGTTGGGAAGTAGACCGGAGTGTCTAAGATAAATTCCGGTTCATCCTCCGGATGTTCTTTTGGATAATCATAATCCATATGGTCGGTAATGCAGATTCCGCCAAGTCCCAGTTCGATAGAGGCTTTAATCATGGATTCTGGTGAGGTCTCACTGTCGGTAGAAAAAGCAGTGTGCATATGTGTGTCCCAAAGCATAGTGTACTCCTTTCTGTGGGGTGTATGGCGGGTAAGGTTGTGCAGGTAGGGGAACTGGATGAGAAAGCTTCTTCCCAAAAGCACCGGAACGTTTGTATGTAAGAAGCCGGCACTTCAACCTGCAGTATTTTTCTTTCTTTTATAATAAGCAGTCTTTCCAATGTTTGACAGTATACTGCATTTTGTCTGCCGGCGTGCGGATACCGTGAACGGCGTCTGTTAGGGACTCGTAGAATTCCTTTTGCAACCCGGCAACGCTGGTACATGGATGTACCAGCGAGGCACAATCTGAATATGGATATGAATTTGTGCCGGTTGCCGCAAATCAAATATCTTTGCAGGAATTCTTAGAGTCCCTTCAGACAAAGTGTGGTATCCGCTGCTGGCAGACAAAAGCAGTATCCGGTCAAAGCAGCCGGAAAGACAGCCTAATTTCAAGAAAAATACTGCCCGTGAAGTGCTGCGGATTCTCACATCATAACTGTTCCAGTGTTTTCGGGAAGAAGCTTTCCCATTCCCTTCGCCTACATATTGCACAAACCTTACCCGGTGTTTACACATTTCTACTAAGAAAAATGTTACATTTTCACAAGTATAGTAAAATCTTTGTATATAATACACAGAATACTATAATAGAAATTTGACAATCTGTCAAAAGACAGTGTAAAAAATGGAAAAGCTATTGTAACATTTGTTTGAAAATGAGAAAGAAGAAATAAAAATAGTGAAAAAATTAACAAAGTGATGGGAACTACTTGAACTTTCGACAAAAATTGGTTAGAATAATACCAGATTGGGTACAATCCCAAATAAAGATATTTTATATTAAATTTCTAGGAGGAATTAATAATGGCAGTAAGAGTAGCAATTAATGGATTCGGCCGTATTGGTCGTCTGGCATTCAGACAGATGTTTGGTGCTGAAGGATACGAAGTAGTAGCAATCAACGATTTAACAAGCCCTAAAATGTTAGCACACTTGTTAAAATATGATTCTTCTCAGGGTAAATATGAGCATGCTGATGAAGTATCCAGCACAGATGATTCTATCATCGTATGTGGAAAAGAAATCAAAATCTACGCATTCCCAGATGCAAACAACTGCCCATGGGGTGAATTAAAAGTTGACGTTGTATTAGAGTGTTCAGGTTTCTATACAAGCAAAGAAAAAGCACAGGCACACATCAATGCAGGCGCTCGTAAAGTTGTTATTTCTGCTCCAGCAGGTAATGACCTTCCTACAATCGTATACAACACAAACCATGAGACATTAAAAGCATCTGATACAATCATTTCAGCAGCTTCTTGTACAACAAACTGCTTAGCACCTATGGCTGATGCATTAAACAAATATGCTCCAATCCAGTCTGGTATCATGGTAACAATCCATGCTTACACAGGTGATCAGATGACTCTTGACGGACCACAGAGAAAAGGTGATTTAAGAAGATCTCGTGCAGCAGCAGTTAACATCGTTCCAAACAGCACTGGTGCAGCAAAAGCTATCGGACTTGTTATCCCAGAACTGAACGGAAAATTAATCGGATCTGCTCAGCGTGTTCCAACCCCTACAGGATCTACAACAATCTTAACAGCAGTTGTTAAGAAAGCTGGCGTTACAAAAGAAGATATCAATGCAGCTATGAAAGCAGCAGCTAACGAGTCCTTCGGATACAACGAAGACGAAATCGTATCTTCTGATATCGTTGGAATGAGATTTGGTTCTCTGTTCGATGCAACACAGACCATGGTTAACCAGGTATCTGATGATCAGTACGAAGTACAGGTTGTTTCTTGGTATGATAACGAGAACAGCTACACATCTCAGATGGTTCGTACAATCAAATACTTCAGCGAGTTAGCATAATTTACGAGAGAAACCCGCAAAGCGTGTTTTTTCGTAGTTTAACGAACAATTACTGCACGGTAGACTACTTTTTTAAGCGACAGGCTGCCAGAGTGCAGATAAGACTCAGGAAAAGGGTCCGGTCTTTTGGGACCGGGCTCTTTCCTGCTATTTACGCGAGTAGCGAGAAAAATCGCATGCTTGCATGCAGATTTGGCGAGCACCGCGATAACCCGAGAAACTCGCAAAGCGTGTTTCTCGTAGTTGGAAATAAAATATAAAGGAGACTACTTAATATGTCATTAAATAAAAAATCTATAGATGATATTAATGTAAAAGGACTTCGTGTTCTTTGCAGATGTGATTTCAACGTACCATTAAAAGAAGGAAAGATTACAGACGAGAACCGTCTGGTTGCAGCTCTTCCTACAATCAAGAAATTAATCGCTGATGGTGGAAAGGTTATCCTTTGCTCCCATTTAGGAAAAGTAAAAACAGAAGAAGACAAACAGACCAAAACTCTTGCACCAGTAGCAGCAAGACTTACAGAGTTATTAGGACAGGAAGTTAAATTCGTTGTTGACCCTGAAGTTGTTGGTGAGAACGTAAGAGCAGCAGTAGCAGCTATGAACGATGGCGATGTTATCTTACTTGAGAATACACGTTTCAGACCAGAAGAGACAAAGAACGGAGAAGCTTTCTCTAAAGACCTTGCTTCTATCTGTGATGTATTTGTAAATGATGCATTCGGAACAGCTCACAGAGCACATTGTTCTAATGTAGGTGTTGCACAGTTAGTTGACACTGCAGTAGTTGGATACTTAATGCAGAAAGAAATCGACTTCCTTGGAAATGCAGTAGAGAATCCGGTAAGACCATTTGTTGCAATCCTTGGTGGTGCAAAAGTTGCTGATAAATTAAACGTAATCAACAACTTACTTGAGAAATGTGATACCTTAATCATCGGTGGTGGTATGGCTTACACATTCTTAAAAGCAAAAGGATATGAAATCGGAATCTCTTTAGTAGATGATACTAAGATTGATTACTGTAAAGAAATGATGGCAAAGGCTGAGAAACTTGGAAAGAAACTTCTTCTTCCGGTAGATGCTGTAACGATCAAAGATTTCCCAAATCCTATCGATGCACCAGTTGAAGTAGAAACTTATGATGCAGACAAGATGCCGGCAGACAGAGAAGGCTGTGATATCGGACCTAAGACACAGACACTTTTCGCAGATGCTGTTAAGACTGCTAAGACTGTTGTTTGGAACGGACCTATGGGTGTATTCGAGAACCCAACTCTTGCAGCAGGTACTATCGCTGTAGCAAAAGCTTTAGCTGATACAGATGCAACAACCATCATCGGTGGTGGAGATTCTGCAGCAGCAGTTAACCAGCTTGGATTCGGTGACAAGATGAGCCACATCTCAACAGGTGGTGGAGCATCCTTAGAGTTCTTAGAGGGTAAAGAGCTTCCAGGCGTTGCAGCAGCAAACGATAAATAAGTAATCAAAGCACATGCCTGTATGCGGGCAAAAGCTTATATATTTAAGAAAGAAGGACATTTTAAAATGGCAAGAAAGAAAATTATTGCCGGCAACTGGAAAATGAACAAAACTCCTAGCGAGGCAGTTGCACTGGTAAATGAATTAAAACCATTAGTAGCAAACGAAGACGTAGATGTAGTATTCTGCGTACCAGCAATTGATATTATTCCAGCAATGGAAGCTGCAAAAGGTTCTAACATCTGCATCGGTGCAGAGAACATGTATTTTGAAGAGAGCGGAGCATACACAGGAGAAATCTCTCCGGCAATGCTTACAGACGCTGGCGTAAAATACGTTGTATTAGGACATTCTGAGAGAAGAGAGTACTTCGCAGAGACAGATGAAACTGTAAATAAGAAAGTATTAAAAGCTTTCGAACATGGTATTACACCAATCATCTGCTGTGGAGAGACTTTAACACAGAGAAAACAGGGTATCTACCTTGACTGGATCCGTATGCAGATTAAGATTGCATTCCAGAACGTAACCGCTGAGCAGGCTGCAACAGCAGTTATCGCTTACGAGCCAATCTGGGCAATCGGAACCGGTGAAACAGCTACTTCTGATCAGGCAGAAGAAGTTTGTGGCGCAATCCGTGCCTGCATCCGTGAAGTATATGATGAAGCAACTGCTGAGGCTATCCGTATCCAGTACGGCGGATCTGTAAATGCAGGAAATGCAGCAGAGCTGTTCGCAAAAGCTGATATCGATGGTGGTCTGGTAGGAGGAGCTTCCTTAAAGGCTGACTTTGGAAAGATTGTAAATTACAATAAATAAGCTTTTGGAAAATAGAATATTTTCATAAGAAATAAGAAACGTCACGAAATGCATTATGTCATTGGTAGTATTTATCAGTGAAATGTGTTTGGTGACGTTTTTTAAATTTGATTTGACTTTTTCGTTTTTTACACTTATAATAAAAGTATCAATTGATACTATAAGCAGGAGGGGTTATGAAAGATTCAAAAGATAATACAAAGTCCAGAATCGAATCAAAGCTTGAAGTGAATACTTATCTGCAAAAGCTTAAATATGCATTAGACCATGATGCACGGATTACATTTCAGGCGAGACGGCTAGTGGATAAACAGAGAGATGAAAAATATACCAACCAGTATACAGTAGATACATTATTTCCGGATGAAAATCCGGTGGATGCATTGAAACGGGAATTAAAAACGCTGACTGCAGAAGAGTATATGAGAACGGTTCAGGATCTTAGATTTCCCAAAAGAAGTGAAATGCGGGAATTTGGAAAAGTTTACAATGGTATGCAGGATGTATATATTAAAATAAGAGTGGAACTATTAGGATTAAATGGAAATACCACAACGTTTGTGATGTCATTTCATTTTGCAGAGAAACCGTTTACTACAGATATGTTTCCATATAAAGAGAGCTAGGAGGTGTTTTCATGGATATGAAGATTGTAAAAAGTGAAAAGCGGTTATGCCCGTGTTGCATGGAAGAGCATGAAGTGAAAACAGTTCTGGTAGAGGAGACGGCTACATTAAAAAAAAGTAAGGTTGATTACGAAGCATCCTATCTGCTTTGCGAGAATGCAGAGGAACTGTATATGGAAGAATCACAGATGCAGGAAAATGATATTCGGTTAAAGAATGCATACCGAAGAAAACAGGGACTTTTGACATCGGAAGAGATAGTGGCAATCCGCCTGAAATATGGAATCACCCAGAGCGATTTATGTGTTTTACTGGGATGGGGAGCTAAGACAATTACCCGCTATGAAAGCCATCAGGTACAGGATCGGGCACATGATACGATTTTAAGAAAAATCGGACAGGATCCGGAATGGTTTCTGACATTGTTGGAGGATGCAAAGGAACATTTATCAGATGCTGCCTATAAGAAATATTTTGAAGCAGCAACACGGTTATATGAGAAGAACAAGGACATTTATTTGAGAAAAGCCATTGAGGCAGATTATGCCGGATATGCTGGAAATCAGATGCTTCATGGAAATACAGAATTATCATTGGATAAAGTGGTGGATATCATCCGTTATTTTGCAGCATCTTCAAAAATCAAAAACCTTTATAAAGTAAAACTTATGAAGCTTTTATGGTATACAGATGCGCTTTCTTATAAAAGGCGAGGATTTGCAATGACAGGACTGGTGTATCAGGCACTTCCAATGGGGGCAGTACCGGTGGGACATAATGCCATTATTGATTTAAATGATGTGCCATGCGAAGAAGTGGACATGGGAGAAGGGAACGGATATTATTTTTCTTTATCAAAGCCAACCACATATAAGACACTTACGGAAGATGACAGAAAGATTCTTGATGCGGTAATAGAAAAGTTAGGAAGTATGTCGAAGACAGAAATTGTTGCATTTATGCATAAAGAAGAAGCATATGAGAAGACTACATTTAAAGATATGATATCTTTTGAATATGCAAAGAATCTGCAGATAGAATAGAGAGTAATTAGAAGAGAATAATTAGAAGAGCAAAAAGATGAAATGAGCACATCTGATAAAATTTGCGGAGTATTCCATAGATTTTATCGGGTGTGCTTCTTTTTTTTGCGGTAACTCGAGAAAATCGCAAAGTGTGTTTCTCGTAGTAGGCTTGTTTCCCGAAAAGAACAAACGAAAACCGATTCACCCATTGACATAGTAGGCGAATGGGTATATGATGCGAATGAACCAAAAAAAGGAGGAATGCAGAGCATGATTTCAACCAAAGGAAGGTATGCATTAAAGGTCATGGTCGAGCTGGCGGAGCATGATGCGGAAGAATATATTCCGTTAAAAGGAATTGCCGAGAAACTGAATATTTCCCAGAAATATTTGGAGAGTATTTCGACCATTCTTTCCAAGGGACATATGATAGAAGGAGCCAGTGGTAAGAAAGGCGGTTACCGTCTGAACCGGAAACCGGAAGAATACAGGGTTGGTGATATTCTGCGGCTGACAGAGGGAACGCTTGCACCGGTATCCTGTTTAAGAGAAGACCAGGAGCCATGTGAGAAATCAGATTCCTGCTGTACACTTCCAATCTGGAAGGGACTGGCAGATTTGATAGATAAATATTTTGATGAAATGACGCTGGCGGATGTTCTGCAGTCGAAGCAGGAAGCAGAGAAAAAAGCAGCAGAAAAGGAAAATACAGAAAAGACGGAATAAGAGTCAGACGAAATAGATTTCTGAGAAAGAGAATAGATGCAGGAGGAAGAAAAATGAGCAAAGAATTACTTTTAGAGGTTAAAAATCTGAATGTCAGTGTAGAAGAAAAACATATTTTACATGACGTAAATCTTGAAATAGGAAGACATGAGACACATGTACTGATGGGACCAAACGGAACCGGTAAATCTACACTGGGTTATACCCTGGTTGGTAACCCACGTTATCAGGTAGAAAGCGGAGAAATCTTTTTCCAGGGAAAAAATATTACCGGAGAGCCGGTGAATGAGCGTGCAAAGAGCGGCATGTTCTTATCTTTCCAGAATCCGCTGGAAGTACCGGGCGTTACCTTAAGTTCCTTTATCCGTAGTGCATTGGAACAGAAGACCGGAAAGAGAGTTCGTTTCTATGATTTTAAGAAAGAACTGGCAGAGAAGATGGAACTTTTACAGATGGATCCATCTTATGCAGAACGTGATTTGAATGTGGGATTTTCCGGAGGTGAGAAAAAGAAAGCAGAAATTTTGCAGATGCTGATGTTAAAACCGGAACTTGCGATTTTGGATGAAACCGATTCCGGACTGGATGTAGATGCAGTAAGAACCGTATCAAAGGGAATCGAAGAATACCAGAAGAGCAGTAAGGGAAGCCTTTTGATTATTACACACAGCACCAAGATTTTGGAGGCATTACACGTAGATTACACACACATCATGGTGGAAGGACACATTGTTAAGACCGCAGATGCTTCCCTGATTGATGAAGTAAACGAGAATGGTTTTGCAAAATACGAGTAAGGAGTGTAAGGAATGGAAGAGAAAAGCTATGTAGAAGATATCGACAGAAGCATATATGATATCCGGGATGATGAGAAGGATGCTTATAAGCTGAAAGAAGGTCTTACTCCTGAAATCGTAGAGCAGATATCAAAAGAGAAAAATGACCCCGTCTGGATGCAGAATTTCCGTTTACAGTCGTTACAGATTTACAATGAAATGGAAGTGCCAAACTGGGGACCATCGATTGAAGGACTGGACATGGACCATATCGTAACCTATGTCCGCCCAAATACAAAGATGAAGGGAAAATGGTCTGAGGTGCCAAAGGACATTAAAGATACCTTTGAACGTCTTGGAATTCCACAGGCAGAGAGAAAGTCACTGGCAGGTGTTGGCGCACAGTATGATTCCGAACTGGTTTATCATAATGTAAGAGAAGAAGTTGCCGCACAGGGCGTTATTTATACGGATTTGGAAAGTGCAATGCATGGTGAATATGCAGATATGATACAGAAACATTTTATGAAACTGGTAAAACCAAATGACCACAAATTTGCAGCACTGCATGGTACGGTCTGGTCCGGTGGTTCTTTTGTCTATGTGCCAAAGGGAGTGGATGTAGAGATTCCGCTGCAGTCCTATTTCCGACTGAATGCTAAGGGTGCCGGACAGTTTGAACACACACTGATTATCGTAGATGAGGGAGCATCCCTTCATTTCATCGAAGGATGTTCTGCACCAAAATATAATGTAGCCAACCTGCATGCAGGATGCGTGGAATTGTATGTTGGCAAGAATGCAAAACTTCGTTATTCCACCATCGAGAACTGGTCAAAGAATATGTATAACTTAAATACCAAGCGGGCACTAGTGGAAGAGGGCGGAACCATTGAATGGGTATCCGGTTCCTTCGGTTCCCATGTATCTTATCTGTATCCGATGAGCGTCTTAAAAGGAAAGGGCGCCCGCATGGAATTTACCGGTGTAACCTTTGCAGGAAAAGGACAGAACCTTGATACCGGAGCCAAAGTGGTACACTGCGCACCGGACACAAGCTCCTATATGAATACCCGTTCCATTTCCAAAGATGGCGGTATCAGTACGTTCCGTAGTTCCGTTGTGGTAACGAAGGAAGCGAAAGGCACGAAGTCAGCAGTATCCTGTCAGTCTCTGATGTTAGACTCTGAGTCCCGTTCCGATACGATTCCGGCAATGGACATCCGTACGAAGGATGCCAATGTGGGACATGAAGCCCAGATTGGAAGCATCAGTGATGAAGCAATTTTCTATCTGATGTCAAGAGGTATGAGCGAAGAGGATGCAAGAGCCTGCATCGTCAGCGGATTTGCGGATAATGTTTCCAAGGAACTGCCTTTAGAGTACGCACTGGAAATGAACAATTTGATTCGCCTTGAGATGAAAGGCAGCATAGGATAGCAGAAGGGATGTGGAAAGAGCATGGAACAAAATGTAAGTATGAAAATCAATGAATTGCCTTCTCCTACCTGGAACTGGCTGAAGGTAAATGAAACTCCGATAAAATGGAGCAATAAGATAGAACCTTGTGAGATTGCAGCAGAGGGAGATGCAGTATCTACTGAAACAGAGCAGCTTTCGGACATTGAAACCGGTGCCGGAAGAGAAGCAGATGCAATCTTTGCAACAGAAAATACTGCAAAATATCAGATTCTTGCAGATAATGCTGGACAGGATAAAACCGTAAGACTGCACATTTCCGGTAAAAAAGATGCACATATGGCAGGCTGTGTAGAGATAGTTGCAAAAGAAAACAGTACACTTACTGTTGTGATGGACAGCCGTGTGGCTCCGGATGCCACAAAAGAGGAAGACAGTACCGCAGAAGCATCTCTGGCAGTCCGTGTCAGGATGAAAGTCGAGAGCGGTGCATCTGTAAGATTAGTTCAGGTTCAGATGCCGCAGGAGCATGAGACTTTATTAAGTGATATAGGTGGCAATTTAATTGGCGAAGGAGCAAAGGTGGAATATATCCAGTTGTTCCTCGGAAAGGGAAATCTTTATTCCGGATGCCGCATGGATTTGAATGGAAAAGAAAGCAATTTCGCTACAGAGACCGGATATCTTGGTCAGGCGCAGCAGATTTTAGACTATAATATGGTAGCCAATCATTTTGGCGAGAAAACCATGAGCTATATTAATTCTGACGGAGCTCTTCGCGGACAGGCACATAAGGTTTTCCGCGGAACCATTGATTTCAAACGTGGTTCCTCCGGCGCAGAAGGACAGGAAGAGGAAAGCGTACTTCTGCTGGGTGATGATGTGGAAAATAAGACCATTCCGCTGATTTTATGTGCACAGGAAGACGTAAAAGGAAATCACGGAGCAACCATTGGAGAATTAGATGAAGATACCATGTTCTATTTTGGAGCAAGAGGTATTGATAAGGAAGCTGCAGAACGTATTGTGACAGGTGCAAAATTGGAGCATATCTGTGATTTGATGAAGGATGAAGCAGCAGAAAAAATTGCGAAGGAAGCGCTGAAAGAGGTGATTTAGAATGTACGATTTTAAGAAGGATTTTCCTCTTTTTAAAGACCGGGATATCATCTATCTTGACAATGCGGCAACCGCACAGAAGCCGGCATGCGTCATTGAAGCGGAAAAGGAATTTTATGAAAAACATAATGCCAATCCGCTGCGTGGATTCTATCCTTTGAGTCTGGAAGCAACCGATGCTTATGAGGCAGCGAGAAAAACAGTTCAGCATTTTATCCATGCTGCATCTGAGACAGAAATTATATTTACCAGAAATACCACAGAGAGCCTGAATTTAGTAGCGTACAGTTATGGCTTAAATAATCTTTGCCCGGAGGACGAAATTGTGGTTTCCATTATGGAACATCACAGCAATATGTTGCCGTGGCAGATGGTGGCAAGACAGACCGGCGCAAAGCTTATTTATCTGGAATGTGAAAAGGATGGTAGTTTAAGCGAAGCAAAGCTAGACGAAGCTTTCTCCGATAAAACAAGACTGGTGGCAATCACACAGGTGTCCAATGTGCTGGGACGTCCGACTCCGGTAGAGGAAATTGTGCGAAGAGCAAGAAAGAGCAATGCAGTAGTCGTGCTGGATGCAGCCCAGAGTTCCCCGCATATGCCAATTGATGTGCAGAAGCTGGATGTGGATTTTCTGGCATTTTCCGGTCACAAGTTAATGGGACCGATGGGAATCGGTGTCTTATATGGAAAGAAAAAACTTTTAAAGGCAATGCCACCATTCCTTACCGGCGGAGAAATGATAGATTCTGTAACAAGAGACGGTGCAAAATATGCAGAGATTCCTCACAAGTTTGAGGCAGGAACCGTCAATGCAGCAGGCGCAGTGGGACTGGCTGCCGCCATTGATTATATTGACAAAATCGGTTTTGAAACCATGCAGGAGAGTGAACTTACACTTACGAAAAGAGCCTTGGAAGGACTGAAAGCAATTCCGAAGGTTCATGTGCTGGGTTCGGAACTGGCAGAAGAGCATACCGGAATCCTGACATTTACCATTGAAGATGTGCATCCACATGATGTCAGTGCAGTATTGGAATCCGATGGTGTGGCTGTCCGGGCAGGTCATCATTGTGCACAGCCATTGTTAGAGTATCTGGGCGTCCGCTCCGCTACAAGAGCAAGCCTGATGTTCTACAATACAGAAGAAGAAGTCGATGCGCTGGTGAAAAGCGTAGCAGGAGTCAGAAGGAGAATGGGATATGGAGAGTAGAAGTTTTTATAATGAAATCCTTACCGAACACAATATTCACCCGGAGTTCAAGCATGACCTTCCGGATGCCGACCTGGTATTAGAGGGCGTGAATCCAAACTGCGGGGATGACATTTTTTTAAAATTAAAATTAGATGGTGATGAAATCGTAGACGGTGCATTTGTAGGAGATGGCTGTGCTATTTCCCAGGCATCTGCCGATATCATGCTGGGCATGATTGTCGGAAAGAAGAAAGAGGAAGCACTGCATCTAGGAGAATTATTCTTAAAAATGATAAAAGGAGAAGCTTCGGATGAAGAAATTGACGAGCTGGAAGAAGCTTCGGCATTAAAGGATATTTCCCATATGCCTGCCCGGGTAAAATGTGCCGTATTAGGCTGGCATACCTTAGAAGAAATGTTAAATGATGAGGTTTGATATAAAAGAAGTGTGATTCTGATATACGGCAAACTATCCGTGCGGGTCATTCGCCAGCAAGCCTTGTAAGGGCTGTTAGGGGTACTTGGAATTTCCTATATAAATTTAGCAACGCAGGCACAGGGATGTGTCTGCGAGGTGCATTTGAGCATGGATGCGAATATGCACCGGTTGCGGGAAGAAAAAGGCGTATAGTGGAAATTCCCAGTACCCCTTTCTGCCCTTATGTGGTCTTGCCGACGAATGATTCGCACGGATAGTTTATCCGATAACAGAATACGCTATTTGCCTAAAATAAGGATTGTTAGAAAAAGAAAGATAGTGTATAATGTTATCGGCAATAAAGCAGGACACAAGAGACGAAAGAGGAGTTGAGCGAGGATACCGATTTGAGAAGAAAAGCTTTGCAGATGGCAGGGATAGGAATATTGTTGTTTGGAATGGTTTGCAGTGGATGTGACAGGAAAGCGCAGATAAATGCAGAACCGGAAAGCAGCGAGAAAATAGAATATGCAGTGACGGAAACAGAAGAAGTCTCTACAGAGACGAAGAAGCTGGTGATAGAAGATTTGGATGATGCATACGAAGCACTGCTGGATTCCTGCAGCAAAGAATTTATCGGGGATTATCGGATTGACGAAAGTTTCTTAAACTGGGTTTATGCCAATTACGGAAAAGAAGCAGTATTAAATATTGCACAGGAGTCTCAGGAAGACCAGAATGTAAATGTCTGGTATGAAGAGACCGGAAATTCCATACATGTGCTGTGGCTTCTTTATTGTCAGGATACCGGCATGAATGAAGAGGATTTGCAGCAGGTTTACTGGAAGACATGCAGTTCTGAGGATGAGATTGTGCTGGATTTTACCGGCGATATTAATTTTGCAGAAAGCTGGGGCACAACGGAACACATGGATGGACAGCCAAATGGAATCAATGACTGCTTTTCCAAAGATTTATTGCAGGAAATGAATAATTCAGACATTATGATGATAAACAATGAGTTCACCTACAGTACAAGAGGGGAACCTTTAGCTGGCAAGGATTATACTTTCCGGGCAGATCCAAAGCGTGTCGACTTGTTAGAAACATTTGGAACAGATATTGTCAGTCTTGCCAATAATCATGTCTATGACTATGGCGAAGCTGCATTGATTGATACCATAGATACACTGGAAGAAGCAGGAATTCCGTATGTAGGAGCAGGAAAAGATTTAAAGGATGCCATGCGTCCGGTATATTTTGTGGCAAATGGAAAGAAAATAGCAATTGTATCAGCTACACAGATTGAACGCTCTTTAAATTATACGAAGGAAGCAACTGAGACGACACCGGGCGTGTTAAAGACCTTAAATCCGGACAAGTTTCTGAAAGTAATAGAAGAAGCAAGAGACAACAGCGATTATGTGATTGCTTTTGTACACTGGGGAACAGAAGGAAATAACTATTTTGGTTCCGACCAGGTGGCTCTTGCAAAACAGTTTGTGGAAGCCGGTGTGGATGTCATTATCGGCGGACATACCCATTGCCTGCAGGGCATGGAATATATGGATGGCGTGCCGATTATCTACAGCCTTGGCAATTTCTGGTTTTCGGCGTCAACATTAGATACCGGCTTATCCCAGGTAATCATCCGGGATGACGGAACTATTGATTTCCGGTTTCTGCCGTGTATACAGAAGAATTACAAGACCTCACTGGTGACAGATGAAAGTGAGAAAAGACGTATTTTTGATTTTATGGAATCCCTTTCCGTGGGAATTACCATAGATGATGATGGTTATGTGACAGCAACGGAGTAATCCGTTTCAATAGAAGATTTTAAAGAAAAGAGGAAAAAACATGAGTAAAAAACCAACCGTATTGATGATTTTAGATGGTTTTGGTCTGAATGACAAAACTGAGGGTAATGCAGTAGCCCAGGCAAACAAGCCAAACATTGATGCACTGATGAAAGATTATCCATGGGTAAAAGGAAATGCCAGCGGACTTGCTGTAGGACTTCCGGACGGACAGATGGGTAACTCCGAAGTAGGACATATGAACATGGGTGCAGGAAGAATTGTATACCAGGAATTAACCAGAATTACCAAAGAAATCGAAGATGGAGATTTCTTTAAAAACGAAGCATTGCTTGCCGGCATGAAAAATGTAAAAGACAACGGTTCTGCACTTCATTTATATGGATTATTATCCGATGGTGGAGTTCACAGCCACATTACACATTTATTCGGACTCCTGGAAATGGCAAAAAAAGAAGGCTTAGACAAAGTATATGTACACTGCTTCTTAGACGGCCGTGATACCGCACCTACTTCCGGAAAAGGATTTATCGAAGAGCTGGAAGCAAAAATGAAAGAAATCGGTGTTGGTGAAATCGCAACCATCAACGGACGTTACTATGCAATGGACCGTGACAACCGTTGGGATCGTGTAGAAAAAGCATATAAAGCAATTACAGAAGGTGTTGGCGAGACAGCAGACAGCGCTGTTGCAGCAATTGATGCATCTTATGCAAAAGATGTAACAGACGAGTTCGTAGTTCCGACTGTAATTATGAAAAATGGTGCTCCAACTGTAACCGTACAGGATAACGATACCATTATCTTCTTTAACTTCCGTCCTGACCGTGCAAGAGAGATTACCAGAGCATTCTGCGCAGATGAGTTCGACGGATTTGACAGAGGCACAAGAAAGAACGTAACTTATGTATGTTTCACAGAATACGATGGAACCATTCCGAACAAAACCGTTGCATTCCACAAGGTAGAACTTACCAATACATTTGGACAGTTCCTTGCAGACAATGGAAAGACTCAGGCAAGAATCGCTGAGACTGAGAAATATGCTCATGTAACCTTCTTCTTCAACGGCGGTGTAGAGGAGCCAAACAAAGGCGAAGAAAGAATTCTGGTAAAATCTCCAAAGGTAGCAACCTATGATTTGAAACCGGAAATGAGTGCATACGAAGTATGTGATAAATTAGTAGATGCCATCAAATCTGAAAAATATGATGTAATCGTAATCAACTTTGCTAACCCGGATATGGTTGGACATACCGGAGTTCAGGCTGCAGCAATCAAGGCAGTAGAAGCAGTTGATGAGTGCGTAGGCAAAGCTGTTGCAGCATTAAAAGAGGCTGACGGACAGATGTTCATCTGCGCAGACCACGGAAATGCAGAGCAGTTAATCGATTATGAAACAGGCGAACCATTTACAGCACATACTACCAATCCGGTACCATTCATTCTGGTAAATGCAGACCCTGCATACGGTTTAAGAGAGGGTGGATGTCTTGCAGATATCGCTCCTACATTAATCGAGCTGATGGGAATGGAACAGCCAAAAGAAATGACAGGGAAATCTTTGTTAATCAAAAAATAAGAACGTAAGGGCGAAATGCAAACTACGAGAAACACGCTTTGCGAGTTTTTCAAGTTATCGCGGTGCTCGTCAAATCTGCATGCAAGCATGCAAGTTATCTCGTTGCTCGCGTAAATAAAAAGATTCTGTATCTTAAGTGTAAGGTACAGAATCTTTTGCTATAGATAAGTATTTTTTGGCACATATATTAATAATACTTATAAATAGAAAATATTAGACAAAAAAACTAATAAATTTCGCTCATTTTTCTATATGGGGCAAAAGGCGCACTTCGCCCAAATTCATTGACTTTCTAAAAGGCACTGTATTATAATTTTCCAGTAGTGTTTTTTATCATAACAAAAATTTGCGAAAGCATAAAATGGAGGACAAAAGCAGTATGCAGGAATTTAAACCATTTAAAGAAGGAAAAGTAAGAGAAGTATATGATAATGGGGAAAGCCTTATCATTGTTGCAACAGACAGAATTTCAGCGTTTGACCATATTTTAAAGAATAAGGTTACCAATAAGGGCGCAATTCTGACACAGATGTCCAGATTCTGGTTCGATTTTACAAAGGATATCGTGCCAAACCATATGCTTTCCGTTGATGTAAAAGATATGCCGGAATTTTTCCAGAATGAGAAATATGATGGCAACAGCATGATGTGCAAGAAACTGGAAATGATTCCAATCGAATGTATTGTTCGTGGATATATTACCGGAAGTGGCTGGGCAAGCTACAAAGAGAACGGAACCGTCTGCGGAATCAAATTACCGGAAGGACTTGTAGAATCCGATAAATTACCTGAGCCGATTTACACACCAAGTACCAAAGCTGAGATTGGTGACCATGACGAGAATATTTCTTTTGAACAGAGTATTGACGTATTAGAGAAAGCATTCCCGGGCAAGGGTGCTGAGTATGCAGAAAAGATTAAAGAATATACTATCGCACTTTACAAGAAATGTGCAGAATACGCATTAAGCAAAGGAATCATCATTGCAGATACCAAGTTTGAATTTGGTCTCGATGAGAATGGAAATGTAGTTTTAGGTGATGAGATGCTGACACCGGACAGCTCCCGTTTCTGGCCATTAGAAGGATATAAACCGGGACAGGGACAGCCTTCTTATGACAAACAGTTTGTAAGAGACTGGTTAAAAGCAAATCCAGACAGTGATTATCTCCTTCCGGATGAAGTAATTAAGAAGACAATTGAGAAATACGAAGAAGCATTTGAATTACTGACCGGTAAGAAATTTGCTTAAAAATATAGTCAGGAGAACCCTATGAATAACAATGAATTAAAGGAAAGCCCATGGGACGGCCTGCATGAAGAATGTGGCGTCTTCGGCATGTATGATTTTGACGGAAATGATGTGGCTTCCAGTATTTATTATGGTCTGTTTGCATTACAGCACAGAGGACAGGAGAGCTGTGGTATTGCAGTAAGTGAGACAAACGGACCGAAGGGAAAAGTTACTTCCTATAAAGATATGGGACTGGTAAACGAAGTATTTACCGGAAAACAGTTAGAAGCAATGAAGGGTGATATCGGAGTTGGTCATGTCCGCTATTCCACTGCAGGTTCTTCCACCCGTGAGAATGCACAGCCGTTGGTATTGAATTATGTAAAAGGTACGCTGGCATTGGCACACAACGGAAACCTCATCAATGCGAAGGAGCTTCGCAAAGATTTGGAATATACCGGAGCAATTTTCCAGACCACCATTGATTCTGAGGTAATTGCTTACCACATTGCAAGAGAGCGTCTGAATTCCAAGACAGCCGAGGAAGCAGTACGCAGAGCCTGCCAGAAGTTAAAAGGAGCTTATGCTCTGGTTGTAGCCAGCCCTCGTAAGCTGATTGGCGCAAGAGACCCATATGGCTTCAAACCCCTTGTGATCGGAAAACGTGACAATGCTTATATCATTACTTCTGAGACCTGTGCCTTGGAGACCATTGATGCAGAGTATGTCAGAGACGTATTGCCGGGAGAAGTGGTAACAATTTCACCGGAAGGCGGCATTCAGTCTGATATGACTATGTGTCTTCCAAAAGAACAGGAAGCACGTTGTATTTTTGAATACATATATTTTGCGAGACCAGACAGCCATATTGACGGGGTCAGCGTTTATGCATCCCGTATCCAGGCAGGACGTTTCCTTGCAATGGATTCACCGGTAGATGCAGACCTGGTAGTAGGAGTACCGGAGTCCGGAAATGCAGCAGCTCAGGGTTATGCCCTGCAGTCCGGAATTCCATATGGAACTGCTTTTGTAAAAAATGGTTATGTGGGACGAACCTTCATCAAACCAAAGCAGAGCAGCAGAGAATCCAGCGTAAGAGTAAAATTAAATGTACTGGCAGAATCAGTCCGTGGCAAGCGTGTCATTATGATTGACGATTCCATCGTGCGTGGAACCACATCTGACCGTATTGTAAATATGTTAAAAGAAGCCGGTGCCACAGAAGTGCATGTAAGAATCAGTTCCCCGCCATTCTTATGGCCATGTTACTTTGGAACCGATATTCCGGAGCGGGAACAGTTGATTGCCTATAACAGAACCATCGAAGATATCCGGAAGATAATCGGTGCAGATTCTTTGGGATACTTAAAGATAGAGCGTCTGGAGCAGCTGGTAGGAGGACTTCCAATCTGTAAAGGATGCTTTACCGGAAAATATCCGATGGAGCCACCAAAAGAGGATATTCGTGGTGACTATGAGCGATAAAGCAGACTGACACAGCAGTCATCCGGTTGCCGGGCAGGATGTTCATGATTGCATGAAACAGACTGCATCGGACAGCCGGGCGGAGCACTGTGTAATTTATTTATATTATTTTAAGAAAAAGGAGCACACATATGAGTACCGATAGATATAACAGCCCATTATCAGAGCGTTATGCCAGCAAAGAAATGCAGTACATCTTTTCCCCGGATATGAAATTCCGTACCTGGAGAAGACTTTGGATTGCACTGGCAGAAACCGAGAAAGAACTTGGACTTGATATTACACAGGAACAGATTGACGAATTAAAGGCACACAAGGATGACATCAACTATGATGTGGCAAAGGCAAGAGAAAAAGAAGTCCGTCATGATGTTATGTCCCATGTATATGCTTACGGCGTACAGTGTCCGAAAGCAAAAGGAATCATCCATTTAGGAGCAACCTCCTGCTACGTTGGAGATAATACCGATATCATCATTATGTCAGAGGCATTAAAACTGGTTCGTAAGAAATTAGTAAATGTCATTGCAGAACTGGCAAAATTTGCAGATAAATATAAGAATCAGCCGACACTGGCATTTACCCATTTCCAGCCGGCACAGCCAACTACCGTTGGAAAACGTGCAACACTGTGGTGCCAGGAATTTATTATGGATTTGGAAGACTTAGATTATGTATTAGGCAGCCTGAAACTTTTAGGTTCCAAGGGAACCACAGGAACACAGGCAAGCTTTCAGGAGCTTTTTGACGGAGATCAGGAAACCATCGATAAAATTGATCCGATGATTGCACAGAAAATGGGCTTCAAGGAGTGCTATGCAGTATCCGGACAGACCTATTCCAGAAAAGTAGATACCAGAGTTGCCAATATTTTAGCAGGCATCGCAGCAAGTGCACATAAGATGTCCAATGACATCCGTCTTCTGCAGCACCTGAAAGAAGTGGAAGAACCGTTTGAGAAGAGCCAGATCGGTTCCTCTGCAATGGCATATAAGAGAAATCCAATGCGTAGTGAACGTATTGCATCCCTTTCCCGCTATGTCATGATTGATGCATTAAACCCGGCAATTACATCCGCAACCCAGTGGTTTGAGAGAACTCTTGATGACTCTGCAAACAAGCGTCTTTCCATTCCGGAAGGCTTCCTTGCAATCGACGGAATCTTAGACCTTTGCTTAAATGTAGTAGACGGACTTGTTGTATATGAAAAAGTTATTTACAAACATATGATGAGCGAGCTTCCATTTATGGCAACCGAAAATATTATGATGGATGCTGTAAAAGCTGGTGGTGACCGTCAGGAATTACATGAGAAGATTCGTGTACTTTCCATGGAAGCAGGCAAAAATGTAAAACAGGAGGGTAAAGAGAACAACCTTCTTGAGCTGATTGCAGCAGAACCTGCATTCCATACAACCTTAGAAGAGCTGAAGCAGAATATGGACCCTGCAAAATATGTAGGAAGAGCACCAATTCAGGTAGATGCCTTCTTAAAGAATGTGGTACAGCCGATTTTGGATGACAACAAAGAGATTCTTGGTATGACAGCCGAGATTAACGTATAATCGAATTATTTCGAAAGAATAAAAAATCTTCTTTTGGAGATACTGAACTATTAATTCAGAATATTTTCAAAAGGAGATTTTTTTATGGCTGTAAAAATGACGATTACACGAATTCATGCAAGAGAAATATTAGATTCCAGAGGAAATCCCACAATAGAAACAGAAGTAACTGTGGAGACGGAGACAACCGGAAAGAAGTCGACTGCCCGGGCGGCAGCACCTTCCGGAGCCAGCACCGGAGAATTTGAAGCCATTGAATTAAGAGACGGCGGCGAGCGTTATGGTGGAAATGGTGTGCAGCAGGCGGTAGAAAATGTAAATACAAGAATTGCAAAAGCACTGATAGGCAGAAATGTATTGCGGCAGGAAAATCTAGATGCACTGATGCTGGAACTGGATGGAACAGAAAACAAAGGAAGCCTTGGTGCCAATGCAATCTTAAGTGTGTCCTTAGCCTGTGCTAAAGCAGCGGCAAAAGCATTACAGATGCCGCTTTACCGCTATGTGGGCGGCGTAAATGCAGTGACGATTCCGGTGCCGATGATGAATATTTTAAATGGCGGCGCACATTCCGATAATAATCTGGATGTTCAGGAATTTATGATACTTCCAATTGGTGCTGACAGCATTACGGAAGGAATCCGCTGGTGTGCAGAAGTCTATCATCATTTGAAAAAATTATTAAAGAACCGTGGGTTGTCTGTGGCAGTGGGAGATGAAGGCGGCTTTGCTCCGAACATTGCAAATGAGGAAGAAGCCATCCAGCTTATTATGGAAGCCATTACCAAAGCAGGGTACAGCTGCGGCAGAGGCAAGCAGTTTATGATTTCTCTGGATGCGGCTGCCAGCGAATGGAAAGGAAATGCACCGGGAGAATATTATCTGCCGAAATCCGGCAAGCGTTATACCACGGATGAACTGATTGTTCATTGGGAAAAGATGATTCGCCGTTTTCCAATTTATTCCATTGAAGACCCGCTGGATGAAGAGGATTGGGATGGCTGGAAACGTCTGACAGAAAAAGTGGGAGATAAAGTGATTCTGGTAGGCGATGATTTATTTGTCACGAATCCGGTGCGCCTGAATAAAGGAATTTCCATGGGATGCGGTAATGCGATTCTGATTAAGCCAAACCAGATTGGAACGCTCTCAGAAACTATGGAAGCCATCCGCATGGCAAAAGAACATGGCTATGAGACCATCATGTCCCACCGGAGCGGCGAGACAGAGGATACGACTATAGCGGATTTGTCAGTAGGGCTTGGCAGTGACCTGATTAAAACCGGAGCACCGTGCCGTGGCGAGCGGACGGCAAAATATAATCGTCTGATTCGGATCGAAGAATCGTAATAGATTTCAGCAAAATTTCAATATAAATGCGAAATAAGTGGTTGTAATTTGTCCGTGTGTATGATATACTGTCAAAGTTACGAGTATTATAAATCCACAGGAGGTGTCATTCGTGGCAGTTTTAAAAACGGTTTTAACAGTTGTATTTATTATTATATGTATCGCATTGACAGTAATTATTCTTCTTCAGGAAGGTAAGTCCGCAGGACTTGGAGCAATCAGCGGAGCAGCTGATACTTATTGGGGCAAGAATAAAGGTCGTTCTATGGAAGGAATGTTGGTAAAGGTAACCAGAGTACTGGTAATCTTATTCCTGTTAATTTCCATCGTACTGAATATTGGAAGTTTCTAAGAACCAAAGAGCTGTCGTGTGAACGACAGCTTTTTTTACTTTACAGGAATTGCTTTCCTGTAAAGTAAAAAAAGCTCCGCGAGAATGTGACAAGGCACATTCTTTGTTTCATGAACAGCGAGAAAAAATAGGAAAGAAAAGAATGGATAGAGAAGCACTGGAAAAAAGAAAGAAAATTGTATATGAGTTTATCTGTGATGACTTATATGTCCCGATGAAAGCCAAAGAGATTGCAATGATTCTGCAGGTATCCAAAGAGCAGCGGGAAGAACTGCATGCGGTTTTGGATGCTTTGCTGGAAGAAGGCAAGGTAGAGCTGACCCAGAAGGGCAAATATGTAAAGGCTTCCGGAAGATTCTTAACCGGTGTTTATACCGGAAACAGCAGAGGCTTTGGCTTTGTGACGGTAGAGGGTGAAGAGGAAGATATCTATATCCCGGAGGAGAATACCAACGGAGCCATGCATATGGACACTGTATCTGTTGCAGTAAATCCGCAGAAGACCGGAAAACGCCGGGAAGGCAGAATTATAAAAATTATATCCAGAGGTCTGCATCAGATTGTCGGAACTTATCAGAGCAGTAAGAACTTCGGATTTGTGGTGCCGGATAACCAGAAGCTGGCGCAGGATATTTTTATTCCAATCGAACGCTCCAAAGGAGCAGTAGATGGACACAAAGTTGTCGTTGAGATTACCGATTATGGTAAAAACGGTAAGAAACCGGAAGGAAAAATTGTTGAAATACTTGGTCATATCAATGACCCGGGAACAGATATTTTATCCATTGTAAGAGGCTTTGACCTGCCGACAGAATTTGCACCGAAGATTATGAAACAGGTGGAAAATGTAGCCAAAGAAGTCAGTGAGGCTGATATGGCAGGCAGGGAAGATTTGCGGGACTGGCAGATGGTGACAATCGACGGAGAAGACTCCAAAGATTTGGATGATGCGGTATCCCTTACTATGGATGGAGAAAATTATATTCTGGGTGTGCATATTGCAGATGTGTCCAACTATGTGCAGGAGCACAGCGCACTGGATGTGGAGGCATTGAACCGCGGAACCAGTGTATATCTCGTTGACCGCGTGATTCCTATGCTGCCCCATGCATTGTCCAATGGAATCTGTTCCCTGAATGCAGGAGAGAACCGGCTGGCATTGAGCTGCATCATGACTATTAACCCGAAGGGCAAGGTCATTGACCATAAAATTGTAGAGTCTGTGGTAAAAATTGACCGCAGAATGACTTATACAGCGGTAAAAGAAATTTTAGAAGACCATAACGAAGAAACAATTGCAGCGTATCGGGACCTGGTTCCGATGTTTGAAAAAATGGGAGAACTGGCAGCACTGCTTCGAGGAAATCGTATGAAACGCGGTTCGATTGATTTTGATTTCCCGGAAACGAAAATCCTTTTGGATAAAAATGGAAGACCATTGGAAATCAAGCCATACGACAGAAATACAGCTACAAAATTAATTGAAGATTTCATGCTGATTGCCAATGAGACGGTGGCGCAGGAATTTTTCTGGCAGGAGATACCATTTCTCTATCGTACCCATGAGACACCGGACGAAGAAAAAATCCGAAAACTTGCAACGTTAATTGGAAATTTCGGATATACACTGCATATCAGCCAGGAGGAAATTCACCCGAAGGAATTGCAGAAGCTGTTAGGAAAAATCGAAGGAACACCGGAGGAAGCATTAATCAGCCGGCTGACCCTCCGTTCCATGAAACAGGCAAAATATACCACAGAGAACACCGGACATTTCGGACTGGCAGCAAGCTGCTATTGTCATTTTACATCGCCGATTCGCCGTTATCCTGATTTACAGATACACCGTATCATCAAGGAAACATTGCGGGGCAGGATGAATCATAAGCGGATGGCGCATTACGAAACGATTCTGCCGGAAGTAGCCAAACATTCCAGCGAAACAGAACGTCGGGCAGATGAGGCAGAGCGTGAGACTGAGAAGCTGAAAAAAGCACAGTATATGGCAGAGCATATCGGAGAAGTTTATGAAGGCGTTATTTCCGGTGTGGCATCCTATGGAATGTATGTAGAATTGCCAAATACCGTGGAAGGGCTTGTGCATGTAACCAGTCTTACCGATGATTATTATCAGTATTTTGAAGACACTTTTGAACTGGTGGGCGAAGTAACAAACCGCCATTACAAGCTGGGACAGAAGGTATATATCCGGGTAATCGGTGTGGATGAAATTGTAAGAACCATCGATTTTGAATTGGCAGAGGCAACAGGAACAGGAGAAATGAAGAATGGGAAAAGAATCGATTAAGATGATTGCCAATAATAAGAAGGCAAGACATGATTATTTCTTGGAAGAACTTTATGAGGCAGGAATCAGCCTGCATGGAACAGAAGTAAAATCACTCCGTATGGGAAAATGCAGTATCAAGGAGTCTTTCATACACATTGAACATGGGGAAGTCATCATATATGGTATGCATATCAGCCCATATGAAAAGGGAAACATTTTTAACCGTGATCCGCTTCGTCCGAAGAAGCTTCTGATGCACAAAAATGAGATTCGTAAATTAGAGCAGAAGATTAAGGAAAAAGGTTATACCATTGTTCCGGTGGAAGTATATTTCAAGGGAAGTCTGGTAAAAGTCCAGATTGCGCTTGCAAAAGGTAAGAAGCTTTATGATAAGCGGAATGATATTGCAAAGAAAGATATGCGCCGTGAAGCAGAGCGGGATTTCAAAGTAAGAAATCTTGGTTAATAGGCGGATAAAAATTGTCAGTTAATGGCAATACAAACAGTGGTTCTATCTTTGCCTCTTGCAGGAATAGCGGAGGCAGGTTATAATAGAATAAATATATAAGGGCTAGTAAAGGTTTCGACAGGGATTATGAAGCTGGAGAAGCGAGCCGCAGGGTGATGCGTTAAATTCCAAACTTAAAATTAAACGCTAACGATAATAAATTAGCTTACGCTGCCTAATGGCAGCAGTCTGACCTAGAGCACTCACACTTTAGGACCCAGGCTTCGACTATGTGAGAAACGACACGGGCAAAGCTTTGAACCCGTGGGCGTATGATGAAGCTACTGAAACAGTTACGGTGTTCATACCGGAATTGCAGAGGGAATGTCAAATTATGAACTACGCTCGTAGAAGGACAGGGGATTGGTTTTTGGACACGGGTTCGACTCCCGTCTAGTCCACTAAACGTGAACGTAGGCGAACCCTGACACGTATAACGGAAGAGTTCCAATCAGCAGACAATATGGTTGCTGGTTGGAACTTTTTTACTTTACAGGAAATTGTTTTCCTGTAAAGTGAAAAATGCTCCGCGAGGATGCGCACTGCGGCGTATAAGGTAGATGTCGCAAGCGACCGCCGCAGGCACATTCTTTGTTCTGATTGTCAGATATTAGTAAGAAGTCACTGGTGGCACTTTCTGTAGGTGTTAGAGAAAAGGAATGTTGCTATTATAAAAATGATAGAATATAATAGTTATAATTTAAATATTAGGGGGTGCTTTAATGGCAGAGAAAATGGAAATATTAGTTGAAAAGCGAAGACGCGGAGCTAGGAGTAATCAAAAGCTTAAGATACTGTATCTTGCTAAAATTCTTCTGGACAATACAGATGCTAATCATGATATTACATTACAGGAGATTATAGATAAACTGTCTGCAAATAATGTCACGGCAGAACGGAAAAGTTTGTATGATGATATTGCCCGGCTTGATGAATTCGGAATAAAGATAAAAAAGACGCAGTATGGAAAAACATATCATTATCAGGTTGTTAAGCGAGATTTTGAATTGGCAGAATTAAAACTTCTTGTAGATTCTGTTGCAGCGGCGAAGTTTATTACAGAAGAAAAATCAAATGAGTTGATTAAAAAAATAGAACATTTGACGAGTAAACATAATGCCACTATGTTGCAGCGTCAGGTATATGTAGCAGGGCGTGTAAAATCAATGAACAATGGAATAATGGAAAATGTCGATGCAATTCATACGGCTATAGCTGAGAATTCAAAGATATCTTTTCAGTACTTTCAGTGGAATGTGAAAAAGGAGGCGGAGCTTAAGTGGGATGGTAAGAGATATGAAGTCAGTCCATGGGGGTTATCATGGGATGATGAGTATTACTATCTGATTGGATATGATTCAGATGCAGGAATTATTAAGCATTATCGTGTAGATAAAATGCTTAGTATAAAAGTAGAAAATAAAGTTCGTGAAGGCAGATGTAAATTCAAAGAACCTGATATGGTAACATATGACAAAAAGATGTTTAATATGTTTAATGGGGAAGAGCGGAATGTGGAAATTCTGTGCGAAAATAGTTTGGCAGGAGTTATGATAGATCGTTTTGGAAAAGATGTAAGAATAACCAAAGTGGACAATGGACATTTTCGAGTTGTGGTAAAAGTAGCTGCCAGCATGCATTTTGTACATTGGATTATGGCATTGGGTGATGGAGTGAAGATTGTTGCACCGGATAGCTTGGTAGAACAGATACGAGAGGAAATTAATCGATTGGCGAACGAGTATAGTAAATGATAGAACAAAGATTCGATAAAAAATGAAATTCAAGTGGAGATTTATGGACTTGTAATTTGGCATAATAGAATTATCTAACAGAGGGACACGGAGGAATGTTGCAGAGAAAAATTATAAAGGCAATAAAAAAAGACCATTAGGTCTTGATTTAATCTGCACCATGCAGAGTCAAAAGACGATGCCGGATAAACCTTATTTGCACTCGCTTTGTTAATTCTCTTTTATTATAGCATGTAAACAAATTTAGTCAACAAAAAAATGATAAAAAATCAGGAGGAAATTTTATGACAGCATTCAAGTATTATTTGGGATTGGATATGGGAACTAATTCTGTGGGTTGGGCAGCAACTGATCCAGAGTACAGATTGTTGAAAGCAAAAGGAAAAGATTTATGGGGAATACGTGAATTTAATGAGGCATCTGGTGCAGTTGAAAGGCGTACACACAGAATAAGCAGAAGGAGAAGACAAAGAGAGCAGGTTAGAATTGGCATTTTAAAAGACTATTTTCATGATGCCATATGTGAAGTGGACCCTAGTTTCTTTCGAAGATTAGAGAATAGTAAATATCATGAGGAAGATAAGGATGTTGAGGTAAGATATAAAAATAATATTTTTAATGATGGCAATTATACGGACAAGGATTATTTTAATGAGTATCCAACCATATATCATTTGAGAAATGAATTAATAAGCAGTACAGAAAAACATGATGTCAGGCTTGTTTTTTTAGCACTGCTGAATATGTTTAAACACCGTGGTCATTTCTTAAATGCAGGATTAGGTGAAAATAACGGTGAAAGTAATATTGATAATGCGTATTTTGAATTAACAGAATTACTTTCAGAATTAACAGAATATCATTTGAGTCAGGATATAGATTGTAAGCAAATAGAAGCAATTTTGTCCCGCAGAGATATGAGCAGAACGCATAAAGCGGAAGAACTTGCAGGGGTATTGCACGTAGATTTAAAGAACAAGCCATATAAGGAATTAATAAGAGGATTATGTGGTTTAAAATTCAATGCATGTGTTGTTTTTCCAGATGTACAGAGTGAAGAAGTGACTAAACTTGATATCTGTCTTTCAGAATCTTCTTTTGATGAAAAATCAGATGAAATTGCCAATATAATCGGTGAAGATTATTTTGAAATAATCATGGCTATGAAAGAAATGTTCGATATTGGATCTTTGGCAAGTATTATGAAAGGACATAATTACTTATCGCAGGCAAGAGTTGCGTCATATACAAAGCATAAAGAAGATTTGAAACTTTTAAAAGAGGTTATAAAGAAATATTGCGGTAAGAAGGAATATGATAAGTTCTTTAATAGTGATGCAGATGGTTCCTATGCATCATATGTAGGATCTTATAACTCAAAAAATAAGGAAAGAAGAGTTGGAAATAAAAGAACTTCGGAAGAATTATATAAGGAAATTAAGAAACTTTTGAAGGATGCGCCAAAAGAGGATGAGAATGTACAGAAAATACTTACATCTATTGAAAATGAAACATTTTTGCCGAAACAGCTGACAGCATCTAACGGAGTAATTCCAAATCAGGTGCATGCAAGAGAAATGAAGAAAATACTTTCAAATGCAGAAAATTATCTTCCATTTTTAACGGAAAAGGATGAAACAGGGTTGTCGGTATCAGAAAGAATATTAAAACTCTTTACATTTCAAATACCGTATTATGTAGGACCAACATCAGAAAACAGTGGCAAAAATGGAGGAAATGGTTGGGTTGTAAGACGAGAAGATGGACAGGTTTTACCATGGAATATTGATGAGAAGATAGATATGAAAGCGACATCAGAAGCATTTATATCACGGATGGTGCGGCGTTGCACATATATTAGCGGAGAACAGGTATTGCCGAAAGCTTCACTGGAATATCAAAGCTATTGCGTTCTTAATGAAATTAATAATATTAAGATTGATGGGGAGAGAATCTCGGTTGAGTTAAAGCAGGATATATACAAAGCTGTATTTCAAAAAGGGAAAAAAGTAACAAAGAAGCAGTTATGTAAATACTTACATACAAGAGGAATTATTGAAACAGAAGAGCAGGTTACAGGAGTGGATGTTTCAATAAATAATGCATTAACAACATATGGTAAATTCAAACCGATATTTGGTGAGGATATTTCTAAAGACAGTGTTCAGAAAATGATAGAGGACATAGTATTTTGGTGTACAGTCTACGGAGATTCTAAAAAATTCCTGAAAGATAGAATAGAAGAAAAATATGGAAATAAACTTTCGGAAGAGCAGATTAAAAGAATTTTAGGATTTAAATTCAAAGATTGGGGTAATTTATCAAAGAAATTTTTAGAACTTAATGGAGCAGATACTTCAACGGGGGAATCAATAAGTATTATCAGAGCATTATGGAACAATAATCTGAATTTAATGGAGCTTATAAATAGCAGTTTATATAATTATAAAGAATGCCTGGCAGAGTATCAAAATACAATGCTGAAAACATTATCTGAGATTGAAGCGGAAGATTTGAATGAATATTATTTTTCTGCTCCGGTAAGGAGAATGATCTGGCAGACAATCCTTGTGATTAAAGAGTTGGTTAAAGTATTGGGATGCGAACCAGAGCGCATATTTGTTGAAATGACAAGAAGACCGGATGAACATAAAACCCGGACTTCAAGCAGACGCAATAAATTTGAAGAATTATATAAAAAAGTAAAAGATGAAGCTACTGATTGGATGCAGGTGATTGCTAAAGCAGAGGAAGATGGAAAAATCAGAAGTAAAAAAATGTATCTTTACCTCACTCAAAAAGGAAGATGTATGTATACTGGAAAGCATATAGAATTGGATGATTTATTCGATAAAAATCTGTATGATATAGATCATATTTATCCAAGGCATTTTGTGAAAGACGATAATATTGATAATAATCTGGTTTTAGTCTGCAAAGAGAAGAATGCACATAAAAGTGATCATTACCCGATAGAGGAGGAAATCTTTTTATCACAGAAAAAAATGTGGCTGGAGCTTAGAAAATCTGGATTTATTACAGAAGAAAAATATAATCGTCTTATGGGAAGAAGTCCATTTAGTGATGAACAAAAAGCGGGATTTATTGCAAGACAGCTGGTAGAAACCAGCCAGGGAACAAAAGGTGTAGCAAATATACTGCGACAACTTTTGCCGGGTAGTAAGATTGTTTATGCAAAGGCGTCAAACGTATCTGAATTTAGGCATACAAGGGATGATATTCCGAAGAGTCGTCTGGTTAATGATTTCCATCATGCTCATGACGCATATCTTAATATTGTAGTTGGAAATGTATATTATGTGAAATTTACTCAAAATCCGCTTAACTTTATAAAAAAAGATTATGATAAGTATAAAGAAGATTATAATTTGTCAAAAATGTTTGACTGGGATGTAAAACGTAATGGTGAAGTGGCATGGATTGCACAGAGAAAGGATGGAGAGGCAGGAACAATAACTACCGTAAAGCGGATGTTAAGCAGAAATACCCCGTTGATGACCCGATATAGTTTTGAAGGAAAAGGCGGATTGGCAAATGAGACTCTTTGCAGCGCTAAAAAGGCTAAAGGTGAGGGATATATTCCATTTAAGTCATCAGATGATAAAATGCAGGATGTTACAAAATATGGAGGATTTACGAAGGTAACTGGTGCATATTTCTTTTTAGTAGAACATACTGAAAAGAAGAAACGAATCCGGACAATTGAATCGGTGCCGGTGTATTTGGCTCAAAAGATAGAACAGAATCCGGATGAATTAAAAAAATATTGTAAAGAAATATTGGGTCTTGTTGATGCAGATATAAGGCTTAAAAAGATTAAAATAGGATCTTTGATAAAGAGGAATGGTTATTTCTGTTATATTACCGGAAAAACAGGAAATCGATTAAGTGTGCGGAATGCAGTAAATCTATGCTTAAAAAATGAGTGGATAAAATATATTTCAAAGCTGGAAAAGGTCAAAGAAAAAGATGCTGTAGATGAGATTATTACAAAAGAAAAGAATGAGGTTTTGTATTCAGAACTTATACAAAAATTTAAACATGGCATTTTCTCAAAAAGACCAAATCCTGTTGAAGATAAGTTGGAAAAAGGCAGTGAAAAGTTTAGCAATTTATCAATCAAAGAGCAATGTGCGGTATTGTGTCAAATACTACAGTTAGCGGCTGTTTTAGGAAGTGAATGTGATATGACATTATTGGGCGAATCTGCACATTGTGGAAAAATGTTGATAAGTAAGAAAATTGGAGATGAAGAAATATATCTGCTTAATCAATCTGTAACAGGATTGTATGAAAAGAAAATCAATCTCCATACAGTATGAGTTGGCGGACTGTTGTCATCTCAAGCAGTGCAAAGTTAGATTATCAGATGGGCTATCTGATAGTGAGAAATCAGGATGTTGTCAAAGTACATATTAGTGAAATTTCTATATTGATGATTGAAACAACATCCGTTTCTCTTACTGCAGCATTACTTTGTGAGTTGACGAAAAAGAAAATAAAAGTGATATTTTGTGATGAAAAAAGAAATCCTTCCTCTGAATTAATTCCATATTACGGAAGCCATGACACGAGTATGAAAGTGCGGAAACAGATTGCGTGGTCAGAGGATATAAAAAAATCGGTATGGACGGAAATAGTTACTGAGAAAATTAGAAAACAGGCTGAAAATCTTGAAAGGTGGGATAGAACGGAAGCTCAGATGCTTTATGAATATATTACACAGATTGAGTTTGGTGACGCGACAAATAGAGAGGGTCATGCGGCAAAAGTTTATTTTAATGCATTGTTTGGCTTGGATTTTACGAGAACAGCTGAAAACAGTATAAATGCTGCATTGAATTATGGCTACAGTTTACTACTTTCTACTTGCGCCAGAGAAACAGCCCTAAATGGGTATATTACGCAGATTGGATTATTTCATGATAATATTTTTAATCAATTTAATTTGGCATCTGATTTAATGGAACCATTTCGACCGATAGTGGATAATCTTGTAAAAACGATGCATCCAGATAAGTTTGAACATGATGAAAAAGTTGAAATATTAAAAATGCTGCAAAAAGAGATGATAATAGCCGGACGAAAGGAGTGCGTGAACAATGCAATGAAAATATACTGCCGGAGTATTTTTGATGCATTAAATGAGGGCGATATTTCATTGATTAAGTTCTATAAGGATGAGTTATAGGTATATGAGAATAATGGTTTTGTTTGATCTTCCGGTACTAACTGAAAAACAGCGCAGGGATTATAGAGAGTTTAGAAAGTACTTGTTAAAAGCAGGTTTTTTTATGATGCAGGAATCGGTGTATTGCAAATTAGTTCAAAATGCAGGAGTAGCAGATGTTGTTCAGGAGAGTATCCGGAAGAATAAACCGGGAGAAGGACTGGTGCAAATATTAAGAGTGACTGAAAAACAGTTTGCAAAGATGGAATATGTGGTAGGAGAAAATAAGTCTCTGGTATTGGATACGGACGAAAGGCTGGTGATTTTATGAAGTTAGTAAATACTTTATATAATCTGGAATTTGATTTAATGGAGAATCAGATACTGGTTTTATCAATAGAGAATCATTTGGCGTATAGAAATATTCTGGAAGAATTGTGGAAACAATATAAAGGAGAAACGGGAAATTTTATTTTGTCAGATGGGGATAAGGAACTGAAAATGTCACAGAGGATAGAGTGCATTTATAATATTTTTAATATTAATACCAATGATCGTAAAATTATCTCTAAATTGTATCAGGAACTTACATATCAAAATGACACACTATTACAAGAAGAAAGCATACGTTTTAAACAGGAATTGATGGAATATTTTGATAAACTCATTTCTACGGTACCATATAATCTAAAATATAATTTTGAAGTTGATTTATCAAGCTTAATGAAAGCGATATCAGTAGAAACAGATATGGAAAGTGACTCGTTACTTGAAAAATTGCTTCAATATGTAAAACTCATGAATCAAATATGTGGAATCGATATATTTGTGATTCCAAACTTAAAGTACTATTTTTCAACAGAAGAGACCATGCAATTTTATCAGTTTGCAATGTATAATAAGATTTATATGGTTGTCATAGAACCAACACTATCACCGCATATGGAAGGTGAAAAAGGCTGGATAATTGATGATGATTTATGTATAATTGAACTGTAAGAATTAACACTATATTCGCAATATAGTATAGGCTCGGAGATGGCCTTAAAGCAATTTGAGGTTTGAGAGCTTTGTTAATTCAGAAAGATGTAAAACACGCACACCATCTATTTGTATTGTCGAATAGTTTGAGAGCTTTGTTAATTCAGAAAGATGTAAAACATTGAGTAACAAGGCAAGATTGTACTTGAAGTTTGAGAGCTTTGTTAATTCAGAAAGATGTAAAACTATTTTCACGTATTCTTTTAATTTCATCTTGTTTGAGAGCTTTGTTAATTCAGAAAGATGTAAAACTCCTCGTCCTCTAAATCTCCGCGATCCTCCGTTTGAGAGCTTTGTTAATTCAGAAAGATGTAAAACGTGGACGAAACAAATATCACTGATTTTACAGTTTGAGAGCTTTGTTAATTCAGAAAGATGTAAAACTAGAAATATCTGACGCAGGATATATCATCGTTTGAGAGCTTTGTTAATTCAGAAAGATGTAAAACTATTTTGCATGTTACAAATACGCCTATTAGGTTTGAGAGCTTTGTTAATTCAGAAAGATGTAAAACAATACCTTGGTTATCACCCCATCCAAGACTGTTTGAGAGCTTTGTTAATTCAGAAAGATGTAAAACTTAAATTTAGTGGAACAAAGACTCTATTTGTTTGAGAGCTTTGTTAATTCAGAAAGATGTAAAACTCCTGCACATACATTAGCAACTACAATGCTGTTTGAGAGCTTTGTTAATTCAGAAAGATGTAAAACTTCGCCTTTTCTCATTGGTCTTGTGGTATAGTTTGAGAGCTTTGTTAATTTGTAGAGTTATAAAACAAAGTACCTTATTATGCCGATACCCTGATTTGAGAACTTTGCTGTTGGGTGATATAAAATAACGAAAGGTGGTGGTAATAAGTGAGTAATGAACATAAGGCAATTTTTAAAGCTTATCTGCGAAATCTTATGAGACAATTAGAGGCAATGGAAAAGGAATTTGAGAATAATGACATTGAAAATGCTAAAAAATTCTCAGCGATTTAATCCAAGATACAAAAGATAGTATAGAAGATTAGTAATTGAAATTATGTGGAAATGAGAATGGCGAAAGTTGTTCTCATTTTGCGTTTTGTTACATGATTGCTTTTATTAATTAAAATATACACATAAAAGTCAAGGAGAACAATATGCCAATAGAATATAAAAGACTTACAGAAAAAGAACTTAACATTTTTATCAATATGAGAATAAATCAGCTAAGAGAAGAAGGAGCAAAAGAGAAAATAGATTTGTTTCCTGCGCTGAAAGAGTACTATACGCGTCATATGAAGGATGGAACATTTGTATCATGGCTTGCGTTTGATGGGGAAAATATTGTTGGAACAAGTGGAATGTCATTCGTAGAGAAACCGCCATATTTCGGATGCCCTAGTGGCAAAATTGGTTTATTGTCCAGTATGTTTACGAATCCGGATTATAGAAGAAAGGGGATAGCTAAGGAATTGTTATCCCGTGTTGTAAATGATGCCAGGGAATATGGATGTGGAACAGTACAAATTACGGCATCTGATATGGGAGTCAAGTTATATACCGATTTTGGATTTGTGCATAATGACAATTTCATGCAGTATAAAATTTAAATAAACATACCAATATAATTCAGAAAAGAATACAAAAAAATATTAATCTACAAAACCTGCACGGGCAGCTTCTTATGGATGCTTGGTAACAGCAATGAGAGTGGTTTCACAGACTGCTCTTATTTTTTTGAAAATTTTTGGAAAATTTAAATCTTTTTTCCGCTCCCTCCTGTCTTACTTAATAGAAGGGAGGAAGGACAGATGAAAAACATAATAAAATGGTTTGTGCTGCTGATGCATAAGGACATGCAGAATTTTGAAATGAATGAGGATACGGATTGCTCGGTTCGCAAACAGATTATGAACAGAACAAATCGCAAAAAGGAAGGTGAAAGATTAGGATGAAAATGAGAAAACCTGGATATATTGCACTTGCTGTCCTGATGGCAGCAACAATCGCTTTAACAGGATGTAGCAATGTGACAGAAGCAAAGGGAAGTCCAACTACGGAAAAAGAAAAAGTAGCAGAGAAAACACCACAGAAGAGGGTAAAAGTTATAGTAGAAAATGCTGCAGAAACAGCTATTGAAACAGTCAGATTGGCGCAGAAGACAGAAGAAACTGCAAATTTAGAACCGGAACTTGGGGCAGAAGAAGATACAGCGGAAGAAAACACAGAGGGAGAAAATGAGACGGGAACAGAGCAAGGAAAGACTGGGGAGACAGACCAGTCAAATAAAAATAAAAGCGGTAAGAAAAAGAATACAACAGTAGCAGATACAACCGATTCAAATAAGCCGCTACATAACGGAATGATATATGATGTCAATGAAGGAACATGGATTGATATGCCGGAGGTTCATCCGGATGGTTTTGACAGAAGTGCGGCCGAAGAGGTGTGGTCTTATGTGAATGCAGAGAGAACAGTAGCAGGCCTCAATGCACTTACCTGGGATGAGGACATATACAATTTTGCATGCCAGAGAGCACAGGCAATTGTATCAGATTTTTCCCATAATGGCTGTGGCAATTATGGAGAAAACATAGCATTAAATTCTGCGGGAAGCGCATATAGAATCCACATGCAGTGGTTTTACTCAACCGGTCATCACAATAACTATATGTTATCTTCCTATGTAAAAGGTGCCTGTGCCATATATGTATATCAGGGTGTCTGGTATGCAGTGGAAAATTTTGCACTGGACGAAAGTGAAAACAGTGGTGGAACGTTATCCTGCAATGCCTATGGACCGGAGGCAGAAGCAGCTTTAAATGAGTATATTGACAGTCATGACTGGTGAGAAAAGAAGATGGAAATGTGCTTGCGGTGGAAGAGCTGTTTCTGTTAAAATTTTAAAAGACCAGGCGTTATAGGAAAAACACATGAGAAATAAGGAAGAAAGAAGGAAAAGAAAATGACATATACACAGGCAGTTGAAAAAGCATGTAATGGAGATTCGATGGGATTTGAATTTCTTTATGATACAACAAAAAATAATAAATATTATCTGGCTTTAAAATATGTGAAAGATGAAGAGGCAGCAAAAGATGTTTTGCAGGAAGCATACATACGGGCGTGGAAAAATCTGGATAAACTAAAAGAACCGGAAAAATTTGATTCCTGGTTAGCACAGATTGTGGTAAATACAGCAAAAAATGAACTGGAAAAACGCAATCATACACCGCTGGATTTACGCATGGAAAGTGGTGAGGAAGAAGATGCAGAAATCATGGACCAGGCAGTAAGCGTCTGGGAAAATGAGCCGGAATTAGAATATACGAAAGAAGAGACCAGACAGCTGGTGCATGAGCTGATCGATGCATTGTCTGACGAGCAGCGTCTGGTTGTAATTGCCTTTGAATTAGAGGGACTTACCACAAAAGAAATTGCAGAACAGCTGGGCTGCCCGGAAGCTACAGTGAAATCAAGACTGCGTTATGGCAGGAATAATATCAAGACAAAGGCAGAGGAACTGCAGAAGAGGGGATACAAGCTTTACAGTGTTGCACCAATGCCGTTACTGCTGTATCTGTTGAAAAAGGAAATGGTTGTATCTGCGGCAGAGCCATCCACCCAGCTTTTATTAAGTGAATGTAGAAAAAGTATAGCAAAGAGTACATATGGTGCAGGAAAAACTGCAGCCTCAACAGCGGTAAAAGCCGCAGGCACAGCAAGAAAGATATCATTTTTGTCAACTGCAGCTGGAAAAGCGGTAATTGGAATCGTGGCAACGGCATCTATAGCAAGTGCAGTGACAGTTGGTGTCATCAGCTACAATAAATCAAATGATAAAAATGCGACCGCACAGGAAAATGTTCCGGCAGTAGAAGAAGTTCCGGTAAATGCAGACCAGCCAATAGATGGCGTGGTTGAGGATACAGAGACAACGGATGCACCAGAGGATGAAAATGGAAGTGAAAAATATGCTGATATTCCGGAATCTGTGCTTCCAAGTTCCGTGCATAATGATAAAGACTATTTTGAATTCTGGGACGAGCCGGTAAAGGCAACCTGCTGGATTGACGGTGTCAAGGGAACGATTTATGCAGACTGGGATATGACACAGATTATCAAAGAAGTTACCTATGATGTAGATGGCTATGAGGATGAACTCCTTATTATTGGCTGTACACTGGATGGCGGTACCCATGCCATTGCAATTTATAACGGACAGTATGTTGTGGTAAATGATGCCATGTGGGATCATTGGTATAATGGAAAGAGTTCTGCTTTTGATTAATACGAAACCTTAAGATTTCGTTAAATTTATGGAACCGATTCTTAAGGTTGTCTGTGAGACATTGACCAACCAATTCCAGTAAGATATATTTGAATTAATGGGCTGCGGAAAAACAGTCCGGATTAAGGAGTATAAGTATATCAAAGTAAGGAGGAACTATGGGCATGGAAAAGCAGAAGGCGAAGACAGGTCCGAAAAAGAAGGTTGGAAAAAAGCAGAGAAGAAAGAGAAAACTGATACTTTTTATTGTAGAAGTATTAGTGATACTCATTTTGCTGGTAGTATTTTATGTAATGAGTAAGCTGAATAAAATCAATAATACCGGTTCCTTAGACGCGAAGAAACTGAATATTAATATAGACAGCGAGACCCAGGAAGTGTTAGATAATTATACCAATATAGCTATCTTTGGAATTGACAACCGGAGCAGTGGAAATTATGAAAGCGGAAACAGCGACTGTATCATGATTGCCAGTATCAACGATGATACCAAGGAAGTGAAGCTTGTATCCGTATACCGGGATTCCTTTCTGGCAGTAGATGATAAAGACAGCCTGCGGAAACTGAATGCAGCTTATGCCAAGGGAGGACCGACCGGTGCAGTAGCGGCGTTAAATAAGAATCTGGATTTGAATATTACCGAATATGTATCCGTAGACTTCAATGCGGTAATGGAAGTTGTGGATGCATTAGGTGGAATAGAGTTGGATATTACCAAGGAAGAAGCCAGCAATATGCACATCTGGATTGATGAAATGAATGAAGTCATGGGAACCCATGGCAAGCCGGTTTCCGGACCGGGCGTGCAGCAGGTCAATGGAATACAGGCACTTGCCTATTGCCGCGACCGAATGAGCGGCGGAGACGATTTCCGCCGGACCGAGCGCCAGCGTATTGTAGTAGGAAAGATTGTAGAAAAAGCAAAGCAGGCAGACATCCTTACTTTAAATGATTTGGTAGACAAGCTGTTTCCGGACATTTCTACCAGCCTTTCTACCACAGAAATATTGGGACTTGCAGCCCATGTCAAAGAGTATGAGCTTGCAGATACCCAGGGCTGGCCATTTCAGTTAGACACCAAGATGATGGAAAAATCCATCGGAGCAGTAGTTGTACCAACGGATTTGGAGACCAATGTAGATTTGCTGCACCGCTATTTATTTGATGTAGAGGATTATGAAACGACAGATAAGGTGAAAGAAATCAGCAAGGCAGTAAGCAACAGGACAGGAAAGACGGCAGCTGATACCACCCGGGATACGAATCCGCTGGTGCAGGATGCGGCTGCTGCTGAAACAACAGAGTAAGAGGAAAATATAACCAAATTTTATAAAAAATTCACAAAAAACAAGAAAAATCCAGTTACCTTTTGTATATTATTGTGTTATGATAAAAATATATCAGTAAACATACAATGATTATCAAGGAGGTATTACGAATGCAGAGATTTACATTACCAAGAGATTTATATCACGGCAAAGGTGCATTGGAGGCACTGAAGAACTTTGAAGGAAGGCGCGCAATGATCTGTGTTGGTGGAGGCTCCATGAAACGGTTTGGTTTCCTGGATAAAGCAGAGGCATATCTGAAAGAAGCAGGTATGGAAGTGGAACTGTTTGAAGGAATTGAACCGGATCCATCTGTTGAGACCGTGATGAAGGGTGCTGCCGCTATGGAGAAGTTCAAGCCGGACTGGATTGTAGCAATCGGTGGTGGTTCTCCAATTGATGCTGCGAAAGCAATGTGGATTAAATATGAATATCCGGATATTACCTTTGAAGACATGTGTAAGGTATTTGGAATTCCGAAATTAAGAAAGAAAGCACATTTTTGTGCAATTTCTTCTACCTCAGGAACTGCAACAGAAGTAACTGCATTTTCTATTATTACGGATTATGAGAAGGGAATCAAATATCCGATTGCGGATTTTGAGATTACACCGGACGTAGCAATCGTTGACCCGGAACTGGCAGAGACCATGCCGCAGAAACTGGTAGCCCACACCGGAATGGATGCGATGACACATGCAATCGAAGCGTATGTTTCAACTGCCAACAGTGATTTTACAGACCCGCTGGCACTCCATGCCATTGAGATGATTCAGCATGATCTGATTGATTCCTATAACGGAGATATGGCAAAACGTGATGCCATGCACAATGCCCAGTGTCTGGCTGGAATGGCATTTTCCAATGCACTGCTTGGAATCGTACATTCTATGGCACATAAGACCGGTGCCGCATTTGCCGACTACGGTGCACATATTATTCATGGCGCAGCTAATGCCATGTATCTGCCGAAGGTTATTGCATTTAATGCAAAGGATGAGACTGCAAAGAAACGTTATGGCGTGATTGCAGATTTTATGAAGCTTGGCGGAGAGACACTGGACGAGAAAGTCGCACTTTTAATCCAGTACCTGCGTAAGATGAATGATGACTTGAATATTCCGCACTGTATTAAGAACTACGGACCGGACAGCTATCCGGCTGAGCAGGGCTTTGTACCGGAAGAAGTATTCTTAGAGAGACTGCCTGAGATTGCAGCCAATGCAATTTTGGATGCCTGCACCGGCTCCAACCCAAGACAGCCAAGTCAGGAAGAAATGGAAAAACTGCTGAAATGCTGTTACTATGACACAGAAGTAGATTTCTAAAAAATAGATTAAAAATGAAGTAAGCCCCGTTTCGATATCGCATTGATATTTGAGACGGGGTTTTTACAGTCTGAAAAATGGTTTTACAAAGGTAATACCCCCACAGCACTGCGGGGGTACAAAGGGGAGTTATGAAAATTTATGAAAAAAGTTTTATCAAATAGAGAGACAAGACATTGGGGGATGAACCTGTTCTCTATTGATATTTGTAGTATACCCGGATTTTGTGAAAAATAATTGTCCAGATTATGAAAAAAGCGTTAAATTCTAAAAAAATTTTTCTGAAAAAAATTCACGAATCTTGTATATTCCCCTTGCGTAAAACACAAGATATGGTATACTGTATATGCGTTGAAGAGATTCGACACAAAATCTAGTACAGTTTTGTGCCGATTTTATGCGAATAGACTATTTTTTTATGGGAGAGGATTTCAATGAAAATCATTAAAAGAAGCGGCGCAGAGGCTGTTTTTGACATTTCAAAAATTATTATTGCAATTAATAAAGCGAACCATGAGGTGGTGGAAGCGGAACGATTGACTGCAGACCAGATTAAGGCGATTGCACAATATATAGAGGATTCCTGTAAGGATGCCAACCATGCCCTGAATGTAGAAGATATTCAGGACTTAGTGGAGGATCAGTTAATGGACAAGAGGGCTTTTTCTGTTGCCCGGAAATACATTACTTACCGCTATAAACGTGCCCTGGTACGTAAATCCAACTCTACGGATGAACAGATTTTAAGTCTGATTGAATGTAATAATGAAGAAGTAAAACAGGAGAATTCCAATAAGGATTCAACCGTAAACAGCGTGCAGCGTGACTATATGGCTGGTGAGGTGAGTAAGGATATTACCAGAAGATTCCTTCTCCCGGAGGATATTGTAGAGGCACATGAACAGGGAATTATCCATTTCCATGATGCAGATTATTTTGCACAGCATATGCATAACTGTGATCTGGTAAATTTAGAGGATATGTTACAGAACGGAACCGTTATCAGCGGAACCAGAATTGACAAGCCACATTCTTTCTCTACAGCATGTAATATTGCAACCCAGATTATTGCTCAGGTGGCAAGCTCCCAGTATGGCGGACAGAGTATTTCACTGGCACATTTAGTACCATTTGTCCAGATCAGCCGTGAGAAAATTCATGCAGAGCTGGTGCAGACATTAAAAGAGAGCGATGTGGAGCTGAGCGAAGAGAAGATTAACAGCATTGTGGAAAGAAGACTTCATGCGGAAATCGAGCGGGGCGTACAGGTTATCCAGTATCAGGTAGTAACCCTGATGACTACCAACGGACAGTCCCCATTCGTAACCGTGTTCATGTATCTGAACGAAGCAAAGAATGAGCAGGAGAAAAAAGACCTTGCCATGATTATAGAGGAAGTGCTAGACCAGCGTTATCAGGGTGTTAAGAATGAGGATGGCGTATGGATTACACCGGCATTTCCAAAGTTGATTTATGTATTGGAAGAGGATAATATCCATGAGGATTCGGAATACTATTATCTGACCAAGAAAGCAGCAAAATGTACTGCAAAGCGTATGGTTCCGGATTATATTTCTGAGAAGAAAATGAAGGAATTAAAAGATGGCAACTGCTATACCTGTATGGGCTGCCGTTCCTTCCTTACCGTATATCATGATGAAGATGGCAAGCCAAAGTTCTACGGTCGTTTCAATCAAGGCGTGGTAACCTTGAATCTGGTAGATCTGGCATGCTCTTCCGGCGGAGATTTTGAAAAATTCTGGAAGCTATTTGATGAGCGTTTGGACCTTTGCTACCGTGCATTGATGGCACGTCATAACCGCCTGAAGGGAACACCTTCTGATGTGGCACCGATTCTCTGGCAGTATGGAGCACTTGCCCGTCTGAAAAAAGGCGAGACCATAGACAAGCTTTTATATGGTGGATATTCTACTATTTCACTGGGTTATGCAGGACTTTGCGAATGTACTAGATATATGACTGGAAAACCACATACCGACCCGGCAGCAACACCATTTGCCTTAAAGGTAATGCAACGGTTAAATGATGCCTGCAAGGAGTGGAAAGAGAAAGAAAATATTGATTTCTCCGTATATGGAACACCGCTTGAGTCTACCACCTATAAATTTGCAAAATGTTTACAGAAACGTTTCGGAGTTATTCCGGGTGTTACTGATAAGAATTACATTACCAACAGCTATCATGTGCATGTAACCGAAAATATCGATGCATTTACCAAACTGAAATTCGAATCCCAGTTCCAGGCACTCTCACCGGGTGGAGCAATCAGCTATGTGGAAGTTCCGAACATGCAGGATAATCTGGATGCTGTTTTATCTGTAATGAAATTCATCTATGAGAATATCATGTATGCAGAGTTAAATACCAAGAGTGATTACTGCCAGGTATGTGGCTATGATGGTGAGATTCAGATTGTAAAAGATGATGATGGAAAATTAGTATGGGAGTGCCCGCATTGCCACAACCGTGACCAGGATAAGATGAACGTGGCAAGACGTACCTGTGGTTATATTGGTTCCCAGTTCTGGAATCAGGGAAGAACCCAGGAAATCAAGGAGCGTGTACTTCACTTATAAAAAGAAAGTGAAAAGAAAATGCATTATTCAGCGATTAAATATAATGATATTGCGAACGGCACCGGTGTAAGAACGGTGCTGTTTGTATCCGGCTGCCGGAACCACTGTAAAGAGTGTTTTCAGCCGGAAACATGGGACTTTAAAAATGGAGAGGAATTTACAAAAGAAGTAGAAGATGAAATTCTTGCATCTTTGGAATCTCCCTATATCAAGGGACTGACTCTTTTGGGAGGAGACCCTTTTGAACCGGAAAACCAGCATGCACTGCTTCCATTTATCAAGCGGGTGCGGACGGAACATCCGGAAAAAGACATATGGGCATATACCGGATATGTACTGGATAAGGATTTAGTACCGGAGGGAAGAAGATATACCGAGGATACGAAAGAATTATTATCCTTAATCGATGTGCTGGTGGATGGCCCTTATGTGGCAGAGCTATATGATATTACATTAAAATTCAAAGGTTCTTCCAATCAGCGTGTCATTGACTGCAGAAAATACAATGAAACAGGAGTCATTGAAGAACTGATGTAAACTGCGTGAAAGATAAAGTAGAATCCGGAAGGATTCTATTTTACTTTATAGCGTTTTTATATTAAAATAGAAATAACGTGATTGTTTTAAGGAAAGATATAGGAGAAGAACATGGAAATTAGTAAAGAGCGTAAAGAAGAATTATTAGAGACCCATCTTTTGAATTATGAAATGCCGGATGAACAGGAACTTGCAAAGCTTACTTTAGAGGAACTGGAATTTCTGATTCGTTCTGCAGAAGTACATCATAAGAAGAAAACCTTTGTGGCAGATAACTTTTTAAAGAAGATAGAAGTGTTTAACAAGATTCTGGCAGATAAAATAAAGGGATGCAAAGAGCTTTACTGCGCATGGGACAAGCATACCGGTTACCCGCGTGTTATGGGGGACGGAAGTGTATTAATCTTTTCAACGAAAGAATTTGCCCAAAAGGCAATAGAACATTATAAAGAGCAGAATGTAGAACTGGAATTAAAAGGAATCAGAGGAGACAAGCAGATGTTCTTCTGGGCAAACCTCCACTGGTGGGGTATGGAAGATCTGATACTGGATGTGGGAAGCTATTCCTGCAGATTAAAAAGAGATGACTTGCTTCCACCACCGGATTTTTCCGAGCTTTCCAAAGCACAGATTCCGGTTGTAAATCCGGCTCTGATTCTTGCAATGGCAAGACACAGACAGATTTTATTTGAAGAAAAGAAAGATGAACAGTGGAAACGTGCGGAGCAGTTCTTATGTGACCGTATGTTAAAAGAGGTAGTCCGCGGGGAATTTTTATGTCCGGTAAAAGTGGTAGAGGACCCGAAGGAAGAAAAGGATGCAGACGGAAAAAAGGGAACAGCCCTTCAGTTTGCATTGTTACAGGATAGCAATGGAGCACAGTGGATGCCGGTGTATACAGACTGGCAGAGTTTCCAGAAGATTTATAATGTAAAGGAATGGAAGGGACAGAAAGTCAGTTTTGACCAGCTGATGAAGATTGCAGGAGAGCGAGATTTTGTAATCAATCCGGGCAGTATGGAACTTCGGGTAGAAGAGAACCGGAAGAAAATTATTATAGGTTATTTCAAACGATATAAGAGGCAGGAAGCTGAGATGGCATCTGGCAATCTTGTTGAAAAGAAAACGGGTGTATTTGTTGGTGAGCCAATTGCGGAGGCGGATGAACTGAAACAGATACTCAGTGAATATATGAAGAAACAGAAGAATATCAAGAAAGCATATCTGGTAACGAAGATTGAACGTAAGGATGACATTAGTTATTTACTGGTTGTAGAGTTTAAGGGTGAGAGAAAGAGCGTCTTTGAAGGAATTGCTGAAGCTGTAAAGCCGTCCCTTGGCTATATGCGTCTTGATATGCATGAAGCAGACGAAAAGGCAATGGAGCTGATTGGTGAGGTTACACCATTTTATAAAAAGACTTTTCTGGGATTGTAAATTGCAGGAGGAAATATGGAACAAAAAGAATTAGATGGCAAAGTCTGGGAAGTAAGTGGATTCGTATTTGAAAATGAAGAACAGGCAAAATTGGCCAAAAAGGAAGTGGAAGGAATCCAGTACATACATGATAATATGAATATGGATAATCCACAGATGGTACAGGAAATCTACCAGAGAATCATGGCTCAGGAATTGTTCCATACACCGATAGGATATGCCTATCTAAAAGAATTGCAGGATTATCTGAAAGGACTGCCCGGGGTGGATGCATCCGAAATACCAGGTATTCCGGTGAAAGATATGGGCTTAGACCTTGACCATGTAGCTGGCAAAGAAAAATCTGGTGAGCACCAGAATGAAAATGCTGATAAAAATTCAGAGGAACAACAGGAAACGAAATTACAGAAGCGCTGCCGCATCTTACTTTCTGTGAATATTGTGCTGATTATCATTGTTATTGCCATGTTTGCCATCAGCCTTACCAGTGGCAGTACCACAATCTTAAATTATGAGACGAAAATCATTAATAAATATGAAGAGTGGGAACAGGAACTGGATGAAAGAGAAGCGGCACTGGATGCTTTGGAAAAGCAGAATTAAATCGCAGAAGAACACAAATTTGACATATTTATCCGTTAAACTATAGAAAAAAGAAGAGGGAAGCAAATATGGAAAAACGTAAAATTCTGGTGGTAGACGATGAAAGCCGTATGCGTAAGCTGGTGAGGGATTTCCTGGTAAAACAGAACTTTGAAGTGTTAGAGGCAGGAGACGGAGAAGAAGCCTTAGACGTATTTTATAAAAATAAAGATATTGCATTGATTATTCTGGATGTTATGATGCCGAAGATGAACGGCTGGGATGTATGCCGGGAAATCAGGGAAAGTTCCAAGACACCGATTATCATGCTGACAGCCAAGAGTGAAGAAAGTGATGAGCTTTTAGGATTTGAACTTGGTGTGGATGAATATATCAGTAAACCATTCAGCCCGAAGATCCTGGTGGCAAGGGTAGAGGCAATTTTGCGGAGAACCGGCAATTATACGGAAGATGATGTGCTGGAAGTAGGTGGCATTGTAATGGACAAGGCTGCCCACATGGTAACAATTGACGGCAAAAATATTGATTTGAGCTATAAAGAATTTGAGCTTCTGGCATATTTCATGGAGAATAAGGGAATTGCTTTATCCCGTGAGAAAATTCTGAATCATGTATGGAATTATGATTATTTCGGTGATGCCAGAACCATCGATACCCATGTGAAAAAGCTGCGCAGCAAGATGGGCGAAAAAGGGGATTATATCAAGACAATCTGGGGTATGGGCTATAAGCTGGACATTGATGCATCGCAATAGAATGTGATAAGGTGGAAGATATATGGCAAAGAATAAGAAAAAACAGCATTCCATTACAACACAGATTACATTGACTATCGTTGGATTAGTGGCCGGCACGGTATTACTGTGCTGGCTTCTTAATGTTACCCTGCTGGAAGGCTATTATACCCGCTATAAACAGGAAGTGCTGGAAAATGGGTTTCAGCAGATTAATGCGGCCAGTGAACAGGGAATCTTAAATACATCAGATTATGATATAGATTTTGAAAAAATCTGTTCCAATGGTAACCTGACGATTTTAATTATTACATCCGATGGTACAGTAGTGCGTTCTTCTACCAATGGTGTGGAAAATCTCAGGATGCAGTTTATGGAAATTATCATGGCAAGTGTGCAGAATGATGATATGCATCTTAATATGAAAGTACTGAAAGCAACCGACAATTATGTCATGGGAGAAAAAGAGGATACCAGACTGGAGTCGGATTATCTGATTCTCTGGGGAACCCTGGCAGATGGTAATCTTTTGCTGGCGAGAACTCCATTGGAAAGTATCAAGGAAAGTGCGCAGGTGTCTAATCGTCTGCTGATGGATGTAGGAGTTGTTGCGGTAATAGTGAGTGGTATTATCATTTTTTTTGTTACCCGCCGTATTACTAACCCAATTCTGCGGCTTACAGATATATCCAAGAAAATGGCAGAATTCGACTTTGATGCGAAGTATGAGGTCAAGGGAGATAATGAGATTGAACAGTTGGGCGAGCATATGAATCAGCTATCGGAAATCTTAGAGCGGACCATATCGGAATTAAAGAGTGCCAATAATGAATTGAAGATAGATATCGAAAAGAAGGAACAGATTGACGAGATGAGAAAAGATTTCCTGTCAAATGTTTCACATGAGTTAAAGACACCGCTGGCACTGATTCAGGGTTATGCAGAAGGCTTACAGGAATGTGTGCAGGACGATCCGGAGAGCAGAAATTTCTATTGTGAGGTCATTACAGATGAAGCAGAGAAGATGAACCGCATGGTAAAGAAACTTCTTACTTTGAATCAGCTGGAATTTGGGAATGATGCTATTGTGATGGAACGGTTTGATATCACCGAACTGATACGTGGAGTAACTGCCAGTAATGCCATTATCTTAGAACAGAAGGGAGCTATTCTGGAATTTGACGAGCAGCCGCTTTTTGTATGGGCGGATGAATTTAAGATAGAAGAAGTTATAACCAATTATCTGAGCAATGCAATCAACCATTTGGAAGGTGAAAACCGGATTAAAATTTCTTATAAATGTAAGCAGGATGTAGTAAGAGTCAGCGTGTTTAATACCGGAAAGCCGATTCCGGAAGAAGACATTGATAATATCTGGATTAAATTCTATAAGGTAGATAAAGCAAGAACCAGAGCTTATGGAGGCAGCGGAATTGGTCTGTCCATTGTAAAAGCAATTATGGATTCCATGCATCAGCAGTGCGGAGTCATTAACCATGAGGATGGTGTGGAATTCTGGATAGAATTAGACACCAGCAATCGCGATGATAACGAGGAAGAATGTGAAATAACTATTGCCTGAAAGCCGGAAAAATGCTAACATGGGAATAGATTGATAAGTTAAGGAGCGCCTATGAGGGACAGAAAGATAAAAACAACGGCATGCATGCTGTTGGCTGCGTTATTATTAGGCGGATGCGGAGAGCAGCCGATTGAATTAACGGAGCAGGAAGAACAGACAATTGTAGATTATGCAGCACATGTAGTATCAAAGTATAATATAAAGCAGCAGGATGGAATTGTAAGACTATCGAAGAGTGAAGAGACAACAGAGACTGCAGATACCGAGGCTGTGGAACAGCCGGATTCCACTGAGCAGATGCCATCAGAAGGTGGAGATGCAACAGGAACTCCGGAGAATGAGGCATCGGACAACAGGGTGTCCTTAAACGATGCAGTAGCAATACCGGGCATTGATGTGCAGTACACCGGTGCGGAATTTGCAACAGTTTATCAGCAGAATTCATCCTATATGGTAGAGCCGGATGCCGGAAATAAATACCTGGTTTTACATTTTCATTTAGAGAATGCTGGAACGGAAGCAGTAGCTTGTGATATGTTAAGCCGCAAGGTGTCATTCCGCGTGACGTTAAATGACAGCGTGGAAGCTGTTGCACAGGTCACAATTCTGCTAAATGACTTTGGAACATATCAGGGAACTATTGAAGCAGGAAGTGGTACAGATACGGTTTTACTCTTTGAGGTGCCGGAAAGTACACCGGAAGATTTGAGTAAAATCTCTCTGGAAGTAGTCGAAAACACGGTACATAAGACCTGTAATCTATAAAATGGTAAAAATATCTAGAGAATTGTAAAAAAACGGTGCATTTTTATGTGATATTATGTTATAATTCGAAATAGAAATATTCTAAGAAATGACCTTGGGAGGAAAACATAAATGGAGACAAATATTCTGTTAGAAAATGGTACGAACGAACTGGAAGTGCTGGAGTTTACTTTAGGGGATAATCATTACGGAATTAACGTAGCGAAGATTCGTGAGATTTTATCCTATCAGCCGGTAACCCCGGTACCAAATGCACATCCGAGTGTGGAAGGAATCTTTATGCCACGAGATACCATGCTGACGGTAATCAGCCTGAGAAGATGCCTTGGTATGCAGGATGAAGAAGGAAAAGGTTTGTTTATTATCACAAACTTTAATAAATTAAATATTGCATTCCATGTAGATCAGGTTATTGGAATTCATCGTGTCTCCTGGTCAGAGATTATCAAACCGGATGCAACAATTAATGTCCAGGACAAGGGTGTATCAACCGGAGTCATTAAACTGGATGGACAGTTGATTGTTATTCTTGACTTTGAAAAAATTATTTCTGATATCAGCCCGGAAACAGGACTTAAGGTATCTGATGTAGAGCATCTGGAAAATCGTAACCGTAATGATTCCCCGATTATGATCGCAGAGGATTCCCCATTATTAAGTAAATTGATTACAGATTGTCTGAAGAAAGCAGGTTATACCAACCTGAATGTCAATACGAACGGACAGGAAGCATGGGACAAGCTTTGTGCTTATGAGAAAGCCGGCAATGTAAAAGATAAAGTACATTGTATTATTACAGATATCGAGATGCCATTGATGGACGGACACCGGTTAACAAAACTGGTAAAAGAGAACGATAACATGCATGATATTCCGGTAATCATTTTCTCTTCCCTGGTAAATGATGAAATGAGAAGAAAAGGTGAATCACTCGGAGCAGACGCCCAATTGACTAAACCGGAGATTGGAAGTCTGGTACAGGCTATCGACAGACTGATTGACCAGACTGGAAAGTAAGGAAAGAACGCAGACAAAGGGGTGTGATGTTACATCACATCCCTTTCCTTTACGCTGTCCGGCATCTGCTGGGAGATGTTGTGGCAGACCCTGTAAGCAGATATACAGGCAACTTGGATACATGGAGGTATAAATTTGAGTAAGAGTGAAGATTATCTGGACGATTTGCTGAATTCAGTTTCAGATGCTAACAGAAGAAATAATAAGAAGGATATCGAGAATCTGATTCAATCAATGAATGAAGAAGCTGCAAAGCCAAGAGAACGGGAGAAAAAGCCGGTGGAAAAGAAGCACGAGGACTACTCCGGCACAGGATTCCAGCGTGAATTTGAACAGGAGCTGGCAACAGGAGCAGCAGATGATTTCCTGCAGGAATTCGAAATGGAATTAGACGAAGAGGCATCAAATCAGGCAGATATTGATGTCAATGAAGACAAGACATCCGATGTCGAGGAAGCTTCGGAGTCAATCTCATCAGGAACCACAGATATGGCAACAGATGGGTCTGCAGCATCAGATATGATGGAAGATGTGAATGATATCATGGATGCGGTCCGAAAGAAGGTTGGAGATTCCGGAGAGGAAGAACACCCGGATACGTCGAAAACACCGGAAGATGATGCTTCCGAGGAAGAAGAGACGCTGGGCTTCTTTGATACGCTGGATGAAGATTCGGCGGCGGAGATACCGGAAGCATCAAAGACAGAATCTAAGGAAGAGGAACCGCTTCTTTCAGAAGATGATGATGCCATTAATCTTATGGATATGTTATCCGGAGATGCTGACTTATCCGATATCGGCGATTTGCTGAAAGCAGATGAAAATGGAGAAGAATTAGAGCATTCAGAAGATGAGGACAGTGAGGTCCAGGATGAATTTGAACGCCTTGGAAGTATCGAAGAATTAAAGGATTTAAAGGAAGCAAAGGAAAAGAGAAAAAAACAGGGATTCTTCAGTAAAATTATGTCCGCTTTATTTGGACCGGATGAAGAAGAGGATGATACAAAGATTGCAGAAGATGACAGCCTTGGCAGCATTTCATCCGAAAATAGAGAAATCTTAAAAGAGATGGATGCAGACGAGGGAGCCGGTAAGAAGGGCAAGAAAGAGAAAAAAGAAAAGAAGGAAAAGGCGAAGAAGGAGAAGGCACCAAAGGTAAAGAAAGAGAAGCCTCCAAAAGAAATAGACCGTACGCCGCCTCTTCCAAAGAAGCCGGTTATTCTGATTTTTATTATGGCACTTTCCATTCTTATTTTGATTTTGCTGGGAAGCTCCAATTTGCAGTATGGACAGGACATGCAGCAGGCAAAGGATGATTTTGCAAGCGGCTCCTATGTAACAGCATTCCAGACCATAGCTGGTTCTTCTGTAAAGGGAAAAGACGAGAATTTCTATAAGAAGGCACAGGTGCTGGCTTCCATACAGAGAGAATATCAGTCTTATGAGAGCTTAAGCGGAATCAATGAAAACGAGATGGCTTTAGACGCACTGATTCGTGGATATGGCAGATGCGTAGATGGCGCAGACCTGGCTCAGGAATATGAGATAACAGACGAAATGGCAGGACTGAAGAATCAGATTTTGCAGCAGTTATCAGACCATTTTGGTGTATCGGAGGAAAAGGCAGCAGAATTGCATGCGATGACAAAGAGAACAGATTATACAAAGGCAATTCAGGGGATACTTGCAGCAGCAGGACTGGAATAGGAGAACATTATGATAGCAATTATTGACTATGATGCAGGAAACTTAAAGAGTGTGGAAAAAGCATTAGCATATCTGGGTGAGGAAAGCGTAATTACAAGAGATTTTCATACCATTGAACAGGCAGATAAGGTGATTTTACCGGGCGTTGGTTCTTTTGGTGTGGCAATGGATAATCTGAAACGCTATGAACTGGACAAGGTCATCCATGAAGTCTGTGAAAGAAAAGTGCCATTCCTTGGAATCTGCCTCGGACTTCAGTTAATGTTTGAAGGAAGCGAAGAGTCAGAAGGAGTAGAGGGACTTGGGCTTTTAGAGGGAAAAATTGTGCGAATCCCGGATACTTATGGGCTGAAAATTCCGCATATCGGTTGGAATTCCCTGCATTTACAGAATCATGGAAGACTGTTTCAGAATGTGCCGATGGATGCCTATGTATATTTCGTGCATTCTTATTATTTACAGGCAAAGCATGAAGAAATTGTAAAAGCAACTACGGAATATGGAGTCACTATTCATGCATCTGTGGAGCAGGACAACATCTTTGCCTGCCAGTTCCACCCGGAGAAGAGCAGCTCCGTTGGACTGAAGATACTTAAGAACTTTGCGTCATTACAGGGAGGTGTGAAATAATGTTTACCAAGAGAATTATTCCATGTCTGGATGTCAATGATGGAAGAGTTGTAAAAGGTGTGAACTTTGTGAATTTAAGAGATGCCGGTGACCCGGTGGAAATTGCGGCAGCCTATGATAAAGCCGGAGCAGATGAAGTGGTATTTCTAGATATTACAGCATCTTCGGATAACCGTAATACAGTAGTAGATATGGTAAGACGTGTAGCGGAAAATGTATTTATTCCATTTACCGTAGGCGGAGGAATCCGCTGTGTAGAAGATTTTAAAGTGCTGCTTAGGGAAGGTGCAGACAAGATTTCCATTAATTCTTCTGCAATTAATACACCACAGTTAATCAGTGATGCGGCAGACAAATTCGGAAGTCAGTGTGTGGTTGTTGCCATTGATGCGAGAAGAAGAGAAGATGGCAGCGGCTGGAACATTTATAAAAATGGCGGAAGAATTGATGTAGGTATTGATGCGGTAGAATGGGCAATGAAAGTCGAGAAGCTTGGAGCCGGAGAAATTCTTTTGACCAGTATGGACTGTGATGGCACGAAAGCCGGTTACGATTTGGAACTGACCAGACAGATTGCAGAAAATGTATCTATTCCGGTCATTGCTTCCGGTGGAGCCGGAACGAAAGAGCATTTCTATGAAGCTTTGACAGAAGGTAAAGCAGATGCAGCACTAGCAGCATCATTATTCCATTATAAAGAACTTGAAATTATGGACCTTAAGAATTATCTTGCAGGTCGCGGGGTATCAGTAAGGAGATAAAACTATGGCAATGATTACCAATGACTGGCTGGACAGTGTATCTGCCGAGTTTAAAAAGCCATATTACAGAGATTTATATGATTTTGTAAAAAAAGAATACAGCACCCATGTGGTATATCCACCGGCAGATGATATCTTTAATGCCTTGCACTTGACACCGCTTTCAGAAGTAAAGGTGCTGATTTTGGGACAGGATCCATACCATAATGAACATCAGGCACATGGTCTTAGTTTTTCCGTACTGCCGGATCAGAAAGAGATTCCACCATCTTTACAGAACATCTATAAAGAACTACAGGATGACCTTGGCTGCTATATCCCTGACAATGGTTATCTGGAAAAATGGGCAAAGCAGGGTGTATTATTATTGAACACGGTTCTGACCGTCCGTGCACATCAGGCGAACTCCCATCAGGGCAAAGGATGGGAGCATTTTACGGATGCCATTATCCAGGCGGTCAATGCCCAGGATCGACCAGTTGTCTATATGCTGTGGGGCAGACCGGCACAGAGCAAAATTCCAATGCTTACCAATCCGAAGCATCTGATATTAAAAGCACCTCATCCAAGCCCGCTTTCGGCATACCGTGGTTTCTTCGGATGCAAACATTTCTCACAGGCGAATGCATTTTTAGAAGAGCATGGAGTAGCACCGATAGACTGGCAGATTGAGAATTTGTAGGATGGATTTTAATGTTGGTTGGATACCAATAATGTTGAATAACAAAGAATTGCAGGATTTAACAGGTTTCTATGTTAATTGGCATGGAATATCTGCAGTTCTTAGCACATATTTTTTCTTGATTACAAAATGTCTTTCCGTTGCTTTGACTGACTATCCGCACTGTCCGTCAAAGACGGATGTTACACAAAAGTTTATAAGGGGCACTAAGAATTTCGAAACATATTGTGTTTTGCCCGGCAACCGGTGCAAATTCACATCCATGTTCAGATTGCACCTCGCCGGCACATCCTGTGCCGGCGTTGCCGGTTGCTATACGAAATTCTAAGTGCCCCTAATAAATTTTGTCAAACATCCGTCCTTTTGACGAACCGTGCTGATAGTTTGTCAAACATTGGAAAGACACTTTATATTGTAAAAAGAAAAATATGTGTTCTAGAACTGCGGTATTTTATGCCTGACATAGAAACCTGTTAAATCCTGTAATTTATGTTATCAAATATATTGGTATCCAGCCAACATAAAAAATTATTCCTAAAATGAGGAGTGCCCCGACATCTTTCGGATGCCGAGGCTATTATGAAAAAATATATCTAAAAACATGAGTTTCTTTTGATGGTTCTATAGTATGCTATAAATATGACAAAACTATGAACAAACCATAAATACTTTGTGAAAAGTTACAATAGATGAAAAAAATCACATAAAAAGTTGTGAATTTTACACAATATTGCAATCCTGTGCCTAAAATGCTATAATAGCATTAACAATAGGCAGACGTGGGACAAGGATGTTACACATCAGATATCAAAGGAGTGATTATATGATAGGCATTTCAAATTATGATTCGAATTCAATTCACACATTGTTTTCCGGATTATCAAATGGAAACAGAACTTCAAACAGCGGTTTGTTAGGGATTAATATTGTTGATTATTCTGCAATTCGTACCGGTTCCTATTTTAAACTGATGAAGGCATATTATGGTGGAAATGATTCTGCCAGCAAGATTGTAGAGACAAACAAGAAGACTTCAACGTCTACTGCAAAGGATGATACTAAGACATTAGCAAAAATTGAAGATGCTGCGGAAGAGTTGAAGGGTGCATCCGATGCTTTACTGGATAAGACCAAGAAATCTGTATTTAACAAAGTAACAACAACCGATGCAAAGGGTAATACCACAACAGATTATGATAAAGACGCAATTTATAAGAAAGTAAGTGCTTTCGTAGACAGCTACAATAACCTGCTGAAGAAATCAGAAGATTCCAATACCAATGGAATTCTCAATGCAGTTTCTTCCATGGTTCGGACTACAGATTCCAATGAAAAGTTACTTTCTAAGGTTGGAATTACCGTTGGTGCAGATAACAAACTCAGTATTGATGAGGATACCTTTAAGAAGGCAGATATGTCTTTGGTAAAATCTTTGTTCAATGGAAATGGTTCCTATGGATATCAGGTATCTGCAAAAGCATCTTTAGCAGATTATTATGCAGAACGGGAAGCATCCAAGGGCAATACATATGGTAATACAGGTACATATACCTACAATTATAATACCGGAGAGATTTATAATACGACAACCTAAGTGACCGGTTAATAATTATGATTCGCATAATGACGGTGTAAATGTCAGGTATAAATAATATATGCAAATAGCAAGAAACGTGTGTTACAGGAAAGCAATTTTCGGTAAAGCAAAAAAGCAGGTGTTCCGATTGGAACACCTGCTTTCTATCTTAAAAGCTATTTTTAGTTATCATTCTCGTCTTCTTCACTCATGGAGTAAACTTGACGTTTTCTTGCCATTTCATCACTTTCTAAGTATTCATCGTAAGTGGTAATCTTATCAATGAGTCCGCCATTTGGAAGAAGCTCCATAATGCGGTTGGCAGTGGTCTGTGTGAACTGGTGGTCACGGGAAGCGAAGAGTACAACACCCGGGAATTTAATCAGACCGTTGTTTAATGCGGTAATGGACTCCATGTCTAAGTGGTCGGTAGGCTCATCTAAGATTAAGACATTGGAAGCCTGAATCATCATACGGGAGAGCAGTACACGCACTTTTTCTCCTCCGGAAAGGACTCTCATTTTCTTCATGCCGTCTTCACCGGCGAAAAGCATTCTTCCTAAGAAACCACGTACATAAGTAGCATCTTTGATCTCGGAATACTGGGTCAGCCAGTCTGTGATAACAAGGTCAGTATCAAAGATTTCGGTATTGTCCTTCGGAAAATAGGACTGGGAAGTCGTAATACCCCATTTGTAAGTTCCTTCGTCCGGCTCCATTTCACCGGCAAGAATCTTAAAGAGGGTAGTCTTGGCAAGCTCGTTGCTTCCGACAAAAGCTACTTTATCATCATGTCCTAAGATAAAGGATACATTGTCTAATACTTTTACGCCATCGATAGTTTTGCTTAGCCCCTCTACGGTAAGAACCTCATTACCGATTTCACGCTGTGGGCGGAAATCAATGTAAGGATATTTACGGCTGGAAGGTTTGATTTCATCCAGCTCGATTTTTTCAAGGGCACGTTTTCTGGAAGTTGCCTGTTTGGATTTGGAAGCATTCGCAGAGAAACGGGAAATGAACTCCTGTAACTCTTTAATCTTTTCTTCCTTCTTTTTATTGGCTTCTTTCATCTGCTTAACAAGAAGCTGGCTGGACTCATACCAGAAATCGTAGTTACCGGCATATAACTGAATCTTGCCATAATCGATATCGGCAATATGAGTACATACCTTATTTAAGAAGTAACGGTCGTGGGATACGACGATTACAGTGTTGTTAAAGTTAATTAAGAATTCTTCCAGCCATGCAATGGCATCTAAGTCTAAGTGGTTGGTCGGCTCGTCTAAGAGCAGAATGTCTGGATTACCGAATAATGCCTGGGCTAAGAGCACCTTAACCTTGGTAGCACCCGGAAGGTCACGCATAGTGGTGTAGTGGTCTTCTGTCGGGATGCCAAGACCATTTAATAACATGGCAGCATCGGATTCTGCATTCCAGCCGTCCATTTCAGCAAATTCGCCTTCCAGTTCACTGGCACGGATACCATCTTCATCGGAAAAATCCTCTTTTGCATAGATAGCATCCTTCTCCTTCATGATATCATAGAGACGTTTATTTCCCATGATAACCGTATCTAAAACGGAGTACTCATCATATTTGAAGTGATCCTGCTGCAGGAAGGAAAGACGCTGTCCCGGTGTAATAACCACATCGCCGCTGGTGGAGTCTAATTGTCCGGATAAAATCTTTAAGAAAGTAGATTTACCGGCACCATTGGCACCAATCAGACCGTAGCAGTTGCCTTCCGTGAATTTAATATTTACATCTTCAAACAAGGCTTTCTTCCCGATTCGTAAAGTTACATTGTTTGCACTTATCATAATCAAATCTCCTGACTCTTTGAATTTACGGTGCTTTCATGCTTATGCACCAATTCGTATCATACTAGAAAAACAGCGGAAAAGCAACTAAAACTTCTTATAGAAAAAATTCGTGATTGTTCTTCATTTCGTACAGTCCATAATCTTGATAATCGACAAATAAAATGCTAAAATGTGATTTAGGTCGATAAGACATAAGTTTTTTATTTAAATAAGGAGGAATAAATAATGTCCAGAGCAAAACAATCAATGGACGGTAATACAGCAGCAGCTCATGTAGCTTATGCATACACAGACGTTGCAGCTATTTATCCTATTACCCCGTCCAGTCCAATGGCTGACTCCGTAGACCAGTGGTCCGCAGCAGGTCAGGAGAATATCTTTGGAAATCAGGTTAAAGTCGTAGAAATGGAATCAGAGGCAGGAGCAGCAGGTGCCGTACATGGTTCTCTTGCAGCAGGTGCTTTAACCACTACATTTACCGCATCCCAGGGTCTTTTATTAATGATCCCTAATATGTACAAAATCGCTGGAGAGCAGCTTCCATGTGTATTTGATGTATCAGCACGTACCGTTGCAACCCAGTCCTTAAATATTTTCGGTGATCACAGTGACGTATATGCTTGTCGTCAGACAGGTTTCGCTATGTTATGTGAGACAAACCCACAGGAAGTTATGGACTTAAGCCCAGTTGCTCATCTTGCAACAATTGAAGGAAAAGTTCCATTCATCAACTTCTTTGATGGATTCCGTACATCTCATGAGATTCAGAAAATCGAGAAATGGGATTACGCAGATTTGAAAGAAATGTGCAACATGGACGCTGTAAAAGCATTCCGTGAGCATGCATTAAACCCAGAGCATCCAGCAATGCGTGGTTCCCATGAAAACGGAGACGTTTTCTTCCAGCATCGTGAAGCTTGTAATACAGCTTACAATGAGTTACCAGCTATCGTTGAGAAATACATGGGCAAAATCAATGAAAAACTTGGTACAGATTATGACTTATTCAACTACTATGGAGCAGCAGATGCAGACCGTGTTATCGTAGCAATGGGATCTATCTGTGACGTAGCAGAAGAAGTAATCGACTACTTAACAGCAGCAGGAGAGAAAGTCGGATTAATCAAAGTTCGTCTGTATCGTCCTTGGGTATCTGCTTCCTTATTAAAAGTTCTTCCAAAGACTGCAAAGAAAGTTGCTGTTCTTGACAGAACAAAAGAGCCAGGAGCATTAGGAGACCCATTATACTTAGACGTAGCTACAACATTACGTGAAGCAGGATTAAACGACGTTGTATTATGCGGCGGCCGTTACGGATTAGGATCTAAGGATACTCCTCCTTCATCTGTATTCGCTATCTATAAAGAACTGGAAAAAGATGCTCCAAAGAGCAGATTTACAGTAGGTATCGTAGATGACGTTACAAACTTAAGCTTACCAGAGGTTAAGCCAGCACCTATCACATCTGCAGAAGGAACTGTAGAGTGTAAGTTCTGGGGTCTTGGTGGAGACGGTACTGTAGGTGCTAACAAGAACTCTACTAAGATTATCGGTGACCACACAGATAAATACATCCAGGCATACTTCCAGTATGACTCTAAGAAGACCGGTGGTGTAACAATTTCTCACTTAAGATTCGGTGACAAGCCAATCAAGAGCCCATATTACATCAATCAGGCTGACTTCGTAGCATGCCACAACCCATCTTATGTAACCAAAGGATTCAAGATGGCCCAGGATGTTAAACCAGGCGGAGTATTCATGATTAACTGCCAGTGGTCAGACGAAGAGTTAGCTCATCATCTGAATGCTGAAGCAAAGAAATACATTGCTGATAACAACATTCAGTTATATACAATCAATGCAATTGACAAAGCAATTGAAATTGGTATGGGTAAACGTACCAACACAATTTTACAGTCTGCATTCTTCAAACTTGCAAACGTTATGCCTATCGACGATGCAGTAGAATTCATGAAAGCAGCAGCTAAGAAATCCTACGGTAAGAAGGGTGACGCTGTCGTAGAAATGAACTACAAAGCTATCGACGCTGGTGTAGACGCAGTACATAAGGTTGAAGTTCCAGCATCCTGGTCTAACCCAGAAGCAGATCCAACTCCGAAGGAATTAACCGGACGTCCTGAGACTGTTAAGATGGTAAGAGACTTAATGGAGCCAATCTCCAAGATGGACGGAGACAGCCTTCCGGTATCTGCATTTGCAAAGAATCCGGATGGACAGTTCGAACATGGTGCAGCAGCATATGAGAAACGTGGTACAGCCGTAACCGTTCCTACATGGGATGCTGAGAAATGTATTCAGTGTAACCAGTGTGCATTCGTATGTTCACATGCAACCATTCGTCCATTCATGTTAGACGAAGCAGAAGTAAAAGCTGCTCCAGAGCAGACAAAACTTGCTGATACAAAGCCAAAGGCTGGCGAGTACAAATATACAATGAGCGTATCCCCATTAGACTGTATGGGATGTGGCGAATGTATTACGGTATGTCCAGTAGGCGCAATCGAAATGGTTCCTCAGGAATCACAGGCAGATCAGCAGCCAGTATTCGATTACTTAGTAGCAAACGTTGGAAAGAAACCTGGTATGCCGGCAGACAATACCGTTAAAGGTTCCCAGTTCAATCAGCCATTGCTTGAGTTCTCAGGCTCTTGTGCAGGTTGTGCAGAGACATCTTACGCTCGTTTGATTACTCAGTTATTTGGTGAGCATATGTATATTTCCAATGCAACAGGATGTTCTTCTATCTGGGGCGGTCCTGCAGCAACATCACCATATACAGTAAACAAAGATTCCAAGAAAGGTCCGGCTTGGGCAAACTCCTTATTCGAGGATAACGCTGAGCATGGTTTTGGTATGGAAATCGGACAGAAAGTTCTTCGTGAGCAGGCAATTGCAAGCGCTAAGAAATGTGCTGAGTCTGATAAAGCAAGCGCAGAATTAAAGGCTGCATTTGACAAGTTCGAAGAGACTAAGAATGATACAAAAGCTAATACACCTGCAACAGAAGCGTTAGTTGCTGAGTTAGAGAAAGCTGCAGCAGCAGGATGCCCGGATGCTAAGGATGCATTAGATAAGAAGAATTACCTTGCTAAGAAGTCTGTATGGATCTTCGGTGGTGATGGATGGGCTTACGATATCGGCTTCGGCGGATTAGACCATGTACTTGCTTCCGGTGAGAACGTAAACGTAATGGTATTCGATACAGAGATGTACTCTAATACAGGTGGACAGGCTTCTAAAGCTTCTAACATCGGTGAGGTTTGTCAGTTCGCTGCTTCTGGTAAAGAAGTTGGCAAGAAGAGCCTTGCAGAAATCGCTATGAGCTACGGCTATGTATATGTAGCACAGATCGCTCTTGGTGCAAATATGGCAAATGCTGTTAAGGTAATTGCTGAAGCAGAAGCATACAACGGACCTTCACTTATCATCGGATATGCTCCATGTGAGTTACACGGTGTTAAGGGTGGAATGAACCACTGCCAGGATGAGATGAAGAAAGCAGTAGCAGCAGGTTACTGGAACTTATTCTCATACAACCCGGCATTGAAAGCAGAAGGAAAGAACCCATTCACATTGACTTCTAAGCCAGGTGATGGATCTTACCAGGATTTCTTAAATAACGAGACACGTTACAGCAGATTAACACGTTCCTTCCCAGACAGAGCAGAAAAACTGTTCAAAGCATCTGAGGAAGCTGCAAAGGCTCGTTATGAACATCTGTTAAGATTAGTTGAGCTTTATAAATAAGATTAGCTGATTGGACAGAAGAATCTGACGATTAGGTAAAATAAAAGAGATGTAATTTACAGAAGTGTAAGTTACGTCTCTTTTTTTGCTTTATAAGAACGATATCAAATTAAAAATCCTGAAAACGACACAATTTTTGAGAGATTTTGTGGTACTTTTGGTTCATTTTTGATAGAAAGTATTGACTCATTGAAAAAAAGAAAATATAATTTTCAAGTTGAAAATTAGTCTGATTATTTCATTTGAAAAAATCAAATCTATATGCCAGAATATGACATAATTCTATACAAAAAATATATATACTTACATTCAACACAAAAGAAAAATCACATGCATGAAAAGACAGGGGAAGGTCATAATAAAGGCAGCAAAAGAATAACAGGGGGTGCAGTTTGTGGCAGATAAGGATTTCCGCAAGCTGAAACGCTGGGAGTTGATTGAAATTATAGAGGGACTCCAGAAGGATTTGCAGGAAACTACAGAAGAAAATGACGGGAATAAGGACAAGAAAATAGAATTAGATGCGGCACTTCAATGTATACAGGCGGAACAGGCCTGCAGAGAGAAGAAGAGACATCTTTTCAGTGCGATTGGAATACTGCTTGTGGTGGCAGCAATTTCAGTATTGATTGCAACAAGATTAGTACCGGTATTGCAGGTTTCTGGTAAGAGCATGGAACCGGCATTAGAGAATGGTGAGCTGGTAGTAATAAAGAAAACCACAAAAATCAAACAGGGAGATATCATAAGCTTTTACTATCAGAGTAAGATACTTGTGAAAAGAGTCATAGGAACACCAGGTGATTACATAGATATAGACGAAGACGGCAATGTATATGTAAATGGTGAAAAATTAGATGAACCATATGCAATAAAGAAAGATTTAGGGGAATGTGATATTGATTTTCCTTATCAGGTGCCGGAAGGCAAATATTTTGTGATGGGAGACCATCGTTCAGTATCGGTTGACAGCCGGAGTTCAGCCATTGGGTGTGTGGCAGAAGAACAGATAATTGGAAAGGTGGCTTTTCGATTCTGGCCATTGAGTAAAATGGGATTCCTTAAATAGGGAGAGATAGGGATATGCAGGAAAATGTAAGAAAACATGTAAAGAAAGCAGAAGAAAAGAGAAAAATCCGCAGAAGAACAAAAATTTTACTGGGGATATGCTGCGTTCTTGTGGCAGTGGGTGTAGTCTGGGGACTGATTCTTCCGGGACTTGCAGCAACAGGAAATAAGGAAACAGAGCAGACGTCAGCCGGAGGCACGATTAGTGAGCGTATTAACTTGAGCGTTTCACAGAAGAGTCCGGATGATGGGAAAAATGGACAGATTCTGTATGCAACCGTGAGTGCAACCAACTCAAATCCGACAGATACAGAGCTGGTACCGGTTCGTATCCGGATTAGTGATTTACCGGAAGGAGTTACATTGACCGGTTTTGAAGAAAGTGATGTTATGCAGGTTACCTATAAAGCGGTCAGTGAAACAACAGAAGAAACACTGGAAGTAAAACTGGTAGAAGAGGATGATGAGACTTACATAGAGTTTGAACCGCCTGCAGGTTCAACCGTTTCCTTCGACTTGCAGTTTAATTCCTTAAATGGAATTATGGAAAAAGATTCCAAGGTAACATTGACACCGGAGATTCCGGATCAGAAAGACAATGATGTGATTTCTGAACCGGCAGAATTGATCTGGCATGGAACGAATCTCTGGCAGGATTTGAAAAAAACTGTCAGTAAGGAAATTATTCCGGTGAATGGAAAGATCAATAAGCTGGAAGGAACATTAGATTATAGAATCACTGCAAACAGTATGAATCCATGTGGCGTTGGTGATACGGGAGCAATCTGGACAGACCATGTAGAGTTGAGCGATGTATTGACATTACCGGATGGAATCAGCTTTCCGGAAGGAACCAAGGTCAGTGAAGATGGTGTTTCCGTTGTGGATAGCAATGGAAATGTGATTTTCCAGTTTACTGATCTTCAGGGAGGAACCGTTACAAGCCTGACATTGGATGGAAAAACCGTTACATATAAGATTAGTGTGCCGAACCAGTATATGACAGATGGTGTGCCAACAAGAGAACAGGAGCATCTGAATGTAAGCGCAAGTCTGGATGTATCAAAATTAGTATTAACAGATAATTACATTACAGTAGCCGCAGAAAAAGTAAAAGAGGATGTAATTACAAATCATGTTGATTTTGAATCTGTTCCTTATAAAGAATATGATCACACAAAATTATCCGCAGATGTAAAGTCAAGACCGGAAATAAAAGAGGACTTTAAAATTGTTAAGACGGCAGATAAGAAAGAAGTAATTGCCGGTGATACCATTAATTATACGATTACGGTAGAAAATACTGGAAACAATCCGATTAAAGGAGAAGCTTCAGATGGAAGCGTTTATAAGGTGACAGATAAACTGCCGGAGCATCTGGTGCTGACTGCGGAGCAGATACAGGCAATCCGGAATCAGGGCGCGGAATATGACGAAGAAACCCGCACAATAAGCTGGGCACCGGGTACATTGAAAGCCGGTGAGAAAGCAGAATTTACATTTGCGGTTAATGTGAAGAGCCAGGAGGAACTGGCAAAATATCCAAACAATACCTCCATTCACAACAAAGCGTCCTATAAAGGCAAAGATTCAACCATTACCGTTATTTATAAGAAACCGGAGCTTACCATTGACAAGAGCAGTGATAAGAAAAATGTAAAAAATGGCGATTTGGTTACTTATACTGTAACTATCGAAAATAAAGAAGACTATCAAACCATTGAACAGATTTTAGAGGATACGCTGCCAAAGGGACTGGTGTTCCAATATATCATAGATAAGAATGGAAATCAGGTAACCGAAAGTGCAACGGACTTCGTGGCAGAGTCATCCAATGCAGTAGGCGGCAGCCGCTATGTAGGACTTCAGGTGGATGGCAAGAAGCTGACATTTTCTTTGGGCAGACTGAATGCCAAAGAGAAAGTAACGATTAAATATGTATGTAAGGTAGACCTGAATGAATTGCCGGAAGCAGCGGATTATGACCTTGTAAATCATATCACCAGCAACTCATCCGGCGAAAGCACCGGAGAAACCATTGAAGTGGAAAATCCAATTACCGTAGATAAGAAGGTTAATGGCGGGGAAGGTGGAGAAACCTTTAAAGCAGAGGAATTATTTAAATACAGCATAACGATTACAAATGCTGATGGAGATGCCGCATATAAGAAAGGCGGACTGTCATTGACAGATGATATGCCATATCATGTCTTTCCTTCGGATGAATACAAGATTTATAAGGCAAAGCAGGCAGGAACGTTAAATTCCAGATATCCAAAGAATGATGAGGAACTGGTAGAGGCTGGTATCAGCTGGAAAGAGTATGTAGAAAATACATCTGACTGGGGAACTTATTATACAAAGATAAATGGTGAATATGTGCAGATAAAGAGATACTGGATTGGCAAGAGCAATGGAATAAATATCAGTGCACATAAAGGAATCCGTTTAATCTGGAAGATTGGCACCATGTCACCGGGTGAAGTGATTGAAAAAGAATTCAATGCTTACATTTATATGGATGATAAAGAGAATGAACAGACGGGAACCTTTACTTATACCAATAGTGCAACCGTAAACGGAATGAAGGATACAGTAACGGTAAAAGGGGAGCCGGAAGGAAAAAAGAAACTGGATCAGGCAGTGGATGTGCAGAAGAGTGTGTGGGCAATTCTGGATCAGTTCCATCAGTGGAAGACCAGCCAGTTAAAAGATAAGTCCATATTCTCTAAGAGTGTAAATGAAGGAAATTATCTCGGAAATTATGTGATTTACAATATTACAGTAACAAATACAGGAGAAGATCCCGTTCATATTGATACATTGGAAGATCATATGGCGGATGGTCTGGAATATGTTGGAATACGTCCGGGCCTGGGATATACGCTTCCGGTTCAGATTGAAAAGAGTTATAGTGAACCAATTAAGTCAAACGACTGGAACATGGCGCAGGTAATCAATATCGATGGCAGAAGTCTGGTAAGGGATGTTACCATTGCAATGACCAATGATGATAAGGAAAATCATATGGTTACCTTTACGATTGGAGACGATGGCAAAGGTTATGATTTGCCGGCAGGAAAGAATCTTTCATTCTTTGTGATGTGCAAGGTAAGTAAAGACGTGGAATTAGATGTTCCAATTACCAATACCGTGGATTTACTGGTAGATAAGGATGTGGAATATCGTGAGAATCCGAATGACATTACAATGAGAGGAACCAGGGATGATTCCAGACAGAATAACGGCACATCGGAAGATAAAGGAATTGTAGGAGAAAAGCGTGTTATTTCGTCATCTGTAATGATAACACCGAAGGATGTAATTGTTCCGGGAATTACCAAGAAAGCAGTGTCCTATATACCATCTGGTAAAAATGTGGAAGATGCTGTTGAATTGGAAGAGAAGGACAATATACAGCCGAATGTAACGACAAAGTGGCTGTTGGAGTTACGCAACGATGGAACCATTCCGATTTGCGATTATACAATGAAAGATTCTGTTCAGTCTCCGTTCCATATATTGTCGAAAGAAGAAGCAACCAATGAAACCCTTAACCTGGGACTTAACAAAAATGCTTTTGTACTGACCATTTATGATGAGGATGATAATGTACTTCATAAGTATGATTTGTCTGAAGAAGTATGGAAGCTGATACCGGATAATGGGACCCACGAGTTTTCACTGTATCTGGAGGGAAAAGAATATCAGATTCCTGCAGGTGGAAAAGCGGAGTTTACGGTATATACCAGAAATATAGTATATGAGAACAAGATTTATGAAAATACTGCATATCTGCTGCCGGATGATCCGTTTGATGATAACAGTGTAAAAACGGGAGAACTGGTGACGGATGACAGTGGAAAATATATTGGAGTAAAAGCTTCGGATTGCGTTTATGCATTGGGTGATTACGGTTCATTCTCATGGAAAACGGTAGAAGAAACCGGTAATTCAGATAACCGGGGAAGCGGCTATCTTGGACTGGAGGGAAAGAATTACATTTATCTGGATGAAGATGGAAAAGATGTAATTTACACCAACAATATTGAAAACGTCAGCAATAACTCCTTTACACAGATGGTTATTGTAGACAGTATGCCACATATAAATGATACCGGAGTACTGAACCAGAAAGAAAAACGAGGCAGTGAATTCTCTGTTGCATATGCCGAAGAACTGGAACTCTGGGTAACGGAGGAGAGCGGCACAAAACGGCAGCTGGAAGAAGGCACGGATTATTTTGTGGAATTTTCAAATCTGGTAAGCTTTACGGAAGCTGATATGTCGGGTACTTCAACAGAACAGTGGCATTCCTTCTGGCAGTCAGATGATGTGTCCTTCCGTATAAAGATGGCAGATACCTTTGCATTAAAGAAGGGCTGTATTCTTACCATGAAATATAATGGAGTAGTAGGAGAGAATGCAAACCCGGGTGAGACTGCATGGAACAGCTTCGCATACCAGTATACGGCAGAAGTAAACGGAAATGAAAAAACACTGCGGGCAGAGCCTCCGAAGGTCGGAGTAAAGATTTATAAGAAACCGGTAATTGAGAAAGACGTTCTGGATGCATATGGAAATGAACTTCCATATGATCAGATGAAAACCTTTACTTTTGTATTATATAAAGGTGACTCAACGGATGAAGCTGATTATATTACAGAATTTGCCGTATGCCAGGGTGGATCGGTTGCATTGAAGACCATTACAGACCAGAATGGTAATAAAGCGTTGGAAGATGGTCAGGTCTACACGGTAAAAGAAAAACTGGTAAATGGTTATGAGTTAGTTGGAATAGGTCAGAAGGGTACAGAATTAAGCAAAGAAAATAAATATACCTTTACCTATTATGATAATCTTGATAGTATTTCGATTCAGGTTAAGAATCAGGAATACGGTTATGAACTTCCGGCAACGGGAGGAACAGGTACTACTGTTTATACTATAGGTGGTGCAGCAATTATGCTTATGTCATCCCTGTTGTATGGATATCGGATGAGACGGAAAAGAGAAAGGGGGGCAGGCATATAAAGTCCCCTTTTGAGGAAAAACGTTTCAGGTATCAAATATATTAAAAGGTCAAAGAAGGAGAACAAAAATGAAAAAATTGAAAAAACTTTTTGCAGCAATGGTTGCAATGGTTATGGCATTCGCAATGGGTGTTACTGTTTATGCAGCAGACATTACGATTACAAATGGCGCAGCAGGTTCTGAATATGCGGCATACAGATTGCTGAATGCTACAGATGGTGGTGAAGGAAAATTTGCATACACATTAAATGATAAGTATGCAGCAGCACTGAAAGAAGTAACAGGAAAAACAGAAGATAAGGATGTAATTAATTACATTTCAGGATTAGATGCAGATGGTATTCGTACATTTGCAGATGCAGTATTTGCAAAAATCAAGACATTAGAGCCGGAAGCAAAAACATCCGATGATAAATTTAGCGGTGTTGATCAGGGTTATTACCTGATTGCAGAAACAAAAACAGGTGATGAAGGTGATACCTATTCCCTTGTTATGTTAGACACAGCTGGAAATGACAGCGTAACTGTAACAACAAAGGAAGACAGACCGGAACTTGAAAAGAAAGTAAAAGAGAAAAATGACTCTACCGGTGCAGAGAGTGACTGGCAGGATGCAGCAGATTATGATATCGGAGATAACGTACCATTCCAGTTAACCGGTACGGTAGATGCAAAATATGATAAATATGGAAGTTATTATTATGCATTCCATGATACCATGTCTGACGGACTTACTTTCAATGCAGATTCTGTAACTGTAACAGTGGACGGAACAGTAGTAACAACCGGCTATGAAGTAGTTACAGAAGATTTAGATGATAGCTGCACTTTTGAAGTTCGTTTTGCAGATTTAAAGAATATCAAAGCAGTAAAAGCTGGAAGTAAAGTAGTTGTAAATTACACCGCAAAACTGAATGAAAATGCAGTAATCGGTGAAGGTGGAAACACCAACGTATCCAAACTGGAATACAGCAACAATCCTTATGGGGATGGCACAGGTGTAACTCCGGAAGATAAAGTTATTGTATTTACATATAATTTAATTGCAAATAAGGTAGACGGTAACAATGCTCCTCTTGAGGGTGCAGGATTTACCCTTTACAAATTAGACAGCACTACAGGTGATTATGTTGCAGTTGGAAATGAGATTACAGGAGTAACAACCTTCTATTTCAAAGGTGTAGATGCAGGCCAGTATAAATTGGTTGAGACAACTGTTCCGGCAGGATATAATAAAGCAGATGATCTTGTATTTTCAGTAGAAGCAACCTATGATACAACATCAGATAATCCGGAATTAAAGACATTAGTAGTAAAAGATGCTTCTGGAAAGGTTGTTTCAGAAGGAACAGAAGCAATCTTTACAGCAACTTTAAGAACAGGTGCTGTATCCACGGATGTACAGAACTTAAGTGGAACTGAACTTCCTGCAACCGGTGGTATCGGTACTAAGATTTTCTATACCGTAGGTGCAATTATCATGATTGTAGCAGCTGTATTGTTAATCACAAGAAAACGTACTGCAAAAAACTAGAATTTTAAGATGAACGGCGGTAATTCACCGGGAATTCCCGGTGAACCGCCGGTTTATACACGAACGAGACTGGAAGAAAATTCCCGCTCGCTGGGACTTTGACAGCATTAGGGAGAAATCTATGAAGAGGACATTAAAGAAATTATTTAAGAAAGATAAACTGAATGTAATGTTAGTGTTTGTTTTTATCATAGGTCTCTCCGTGATGCTGTATCCGCCAATTAGTTCTTACTGGAATTCAAAAGTCCAGTCAAGAGCCGTTGCGTCTTATAGTAATGCCGTAAAATCACTGACAGAAGAAGAAAAAGACACAATGTTAAAAAAAGCTGATACCTACAATGAAAAATTAAAGGATGTGAACCGGCCATTTCTGAATTATGCAGAGGCAGGCGATTATAACAGCATTCTTGATATTTCCGGCACCGGCATCATGGGTTATGTTACAATTGAAAAGTTAGGTGTGGAACTCCCAATTTATCATGGAACTTCGGAAGGAGTATTACAGGTTGCTGCAGGCCATTTAGAGGGCAGTAGTCTGCCGGTTGGAGGAGAAGGCACACATAGTGTTCTTTCTGCACACAGAGGACTTCCGTCTGCAAGACTTTTTACAAATCTGGATAAAATGGAAGCAGGAGATACCTTTACCGTTACCGTATTGGATCGCAAACTGACTTATCAGGTGGATCAGATTAAAATTGTAGAACCACAGGAAATTAATGATCTTACAATTGAAGAGGGAAAAGATTATTGTACATTAATGACCTGCACTCCATATGGAATCAATTCTCATCGGCTGCTGGTAAGGGGTGAGCGGATTTCACAGGAGGAAAGCGGTAACTTTGTGACGGCAGATGGATATCTTGTTAATACTTCTGCAGTTGCAATTGTAGTTGCGATTATATTACTGTTCTGGATTTTACTGGGACTTTTGATTTGGCAGCGGTTTAGCTGGAAGAGGAAAAAGGAGTAGGGAATGAAACAGAAATGGAAGCAGAAATTACCTGGAATTCTGCTTGGACTGGTTTTCCTGGTCGGACTGGGAATCTTTGCATATCCGACTGTGGCAGATCAATGGAATAAATACCATCAGAGCAGGGCAATTGCCAGTTATGAAGAAACTGTTGCAGAGATGGATGAAGTAGACTATCAGAAGCTCTGGGAGATGGCAGAGGAATATAATTCCCAGATAGGTAATAATACCTTCGATGGGGATGCATTTTCACAGGAAGAACAGAATATGAGAGGAAGTAAATACTGGTCCGTATTAAATCCGGGAGATAATGGGATTATGGGATATATTTCCATCCCGAAAATAGAACAGAGACTTCCGATTTATCATGGAACTTCGGAGGCAGTATTACAGATTGGCGCAGGTCATATGTCCGGAACCAGTCTTCCGGTTGGTGGTAAGGGAAAACATAGTGTACTGGCAGCACACCGCGGACTGCCAAGTGCGAAACTTTTTACCGATATTGACCAGCTTGTAGAAGGTGATAAATTCTATGTGCATGTACTGGATAAGGTGCTTGCATATGAAGTGGATCAGATTCTGCCGATGGTAGAAAAGGATGATACGGATACTTTGACAGAGGCAATGAAGAATGTCGAAGGGGAAGATTATGTAACACTTTTCACCTGCACCCCATATGGCGTAAACAGCCATAGACTGCTGGTGCGTGGTCACAGTGTTCCGTATAATGGAGAGGATGATGAGAAGGCAATAGCCAATGAATCTATGCTTCAGACGGTGAAAGATTATTATATGTTATATGCAATACTGGCAGTTGCAGCAGCAATTCTGATTACAGTTTTGATAAAGATTATTCGAGATAGAAAAGCTTCAAGAGGTTCTAAGGAGGGTGGAAAATGAAAAAGTTAAAAATAAAGAAAGGGTATATTGCGGGATTACTGACGTTGTTTTTGGCAGCGGCAGGATTACATGTGGCATCTGCATATGCCACCAATGTAATAGATCCGGCAGAACCTTGTACTTTGACTTTATCTGTGCCGAAGGGCGAAGAATATACGGAAGAACTGAATGGGATGGAACTGCATGCTAAAATATATCAGGTAGCGACTGTGGATGCAGCAGGAGAGTACAGCGAAACATCAGAATTTAAATCACTCTCTTTAAAAGATGCGGTAAATGGAGATGTTACATGGGAAGAGATGACAGCGAAGGCAGCGGAGCTCGCTTCGAATAAAACCCCGGATACAGAATGCACGATTACGGATGGAACAGGAGAGAAAGAACTGAATTCTGGGATATATCTTGTTGTGGTTGAAACTGCATCAACCGGTTTTTATGAGTATAATTTTAATCCAGGTCTGATTGCGTTGCCGGATAATCAGGCATTTCATTCTGCAGGCGCAGAAAACAAATGGATTTATGAGGTTACAGCAAATTTAAAACCGGAACGTTCTCCACGGTATGGAAGTCTTCTTATACAGAAAAATCTTGATAACTATAATGAGACAATGAAAGAGGTAACCTTTGTATTTTCGATAGAAGCAGTAGATGAAAATGGTAATACGGTATACAGTAATGTAGTATCGACCACACATTCATCGGCAGGAACGAAAGCGGCAATTGCAGATCATATTCCGGCAGGTGCAAAAGTTACTGTGACAGAGGTATATAGTGGGGCTGGTTATAGACTAGTAAGTGAGCCACAGCAGACAGCAGAAATCAGTGCGGATGAAATCGTAACAGTGGAGTTTGATAATACATATGACCACGGATTGAATCCGGGCTACGGAGTGACCAATCATTTCGATTATGATGAAGATGAGGGATGGCAGTGGACACAATTACCGGATAATAGTGTAAAGAAAGACTAAAGGAGGCTGGAATATAAGATGATGAAGAAAAAAACAAAAGTGTTCTGGCTGACTGCAGCAGCATTGGTATTCTTTGCAGGGGCAGCAGTGCCACCGGCAATGGCGTATTTTACAACTTATGTGGAAGCGGAAGGAGGATATCCGATTACACTTGGTAATGAAACTACAATAGAAGAAAAAGTTGAAAATATGGAGAAGCATATCGTACTTACAAATACAGGAGAAAGTGATTGCTTTGTCAGAGTAAAGGTATTCGCAGGAAGTCAGATTACATTAACTATGTCCGGCTCGTCATGGAATCAGGGCGAAGATGGCTATTGGTATTATAGTGATATTGTTCCGGTAAGTGGCAATACAGAAGAACTTTTAGCCCAAATAGCAATACCGGAGGAATATAAAGAGAGTTTTAATGTAGTGGTCGTTCAGGAGTGTACACCGGTTCTCTATGAAGAGGATGGAACACCATATGCAGACTGGAACCGGATTGCAGATACCAGAACAGATATAGGAACTGCAGATGCAAGGGAGGCTGGTGAAGAATGAGCCGATTGAAAAAAGTAATGAAGGGAAGAAAAGGAACCTTTTTATTATTGGGTGCAGCAGTACTTCTTCTGGCAGGAAGTGCGGTTGGAAGTGCGAGAGCAGCACTTACTTACTATAGTGAGAATTATACCGCACAGATGGAAATGTATGATATCGGAGTGACTCTGGTGGAAGAATCTGCCAAGGGTTCTAAGGATATCAGCAGCCGTGATTATGCAGGAAGTGATGATGCCTGGAAGCAAAATCAGGGAGCACTTCTTACAGATATGCTGGATGAGACCGATGGAAAGCTGGTAGCCGGAAGAAATTATAAGGAAGCACTTTCCGTAAAAAACAGTGGCAATATTGATGAATATGTCCGTGTGAGAATTTATAAGAGCTGGAAGAATGAGGATGGAAGCAAGGAAACAACACTTGCTCCGAGTTTGATTGAATTAAACCTGACCCAGAATGGCTGGATTGTGGATGAAAATGCATCTACGGAGGAGAGAACTGTTCTTTACTGGCCATCGGTATTGAAGGTGGGTGAGAGTACACCGGCATTTTCTGATACTTTAAAGATTGATAATTCTATTACGTCAAAGGTAACGGAGCATACAACGGAGGAAAATGGACTTAAGACCACTACTACAACATTTAATTATGATGGGGTTTCCTTTCATGTAGAGGCAGAAGTGGATGCCGTACAGACACACAATGCGCAGGATGCGATTAAGAGTGCCTGGGGAGTTGATGTTTCTGTTGATTCCAATGGAAATCTGACATTACTGCAGTAAGGAGGAGACTGAGATGAAGAGAAAATGGATTGGTATCATGGCAGCTCTGGCTCTGGTTGCAGCAGCCCCTGTTCAGGTACAGGCAGAAGAGTTTTCCGGCGGTGATGACTGGAACGTAACGTTTGATGGAGAAAAATTAAACAGCACATTTAAAAATGCAGATATTGATGATGCGATATATCAGCTTCAGCCGGGAGATACGGTAAATATCAGACTGGAGTTAAAGAATACCTATGATGGGGATACGCAGTGGTATATGACAAATCAGGTATTACAGAGCCTTGAGGATTCACAGAGTGTGGCTTCCGGAGGAGCGTATTCGTACATACTTTCTTTTACGGCTCCGGATGGAAGTAACCGTATTTTATACAGCAGTGAAAATGTAGGTGGAGATACGGTAGGAGAAAGTGGTGAAGGTCTTCACCAGGCAACCAATGCAATGAAAGATTATTTCTATCTGGATGAGCTTGCGAAAGGTGAAAAAGCAGAGATTTCACTAACCGTAAAGCTGGAAGGTGAGACACAGGGAAATACCTATCAGGATACCCTGGCAAAATTGCAGATGAATTTTGCGGTAGAATTATTATCCAGTGGTTCAACACCATTGTCGAATCATGTCGTTATTAAAACGGGTGATAATAATCAGGTGCTTCTTTTTTCGGCACTTGCTCTGGCGGCAGGACTTGTTTTAGTCGTCCTTTTTGTTGTGAGAGTGAAGAGGACACGAAAAGAAGATGAGGCAGCTGAAAATCGGTTGGAAAAGGAGGAGTAAGGGATGAAGAATAAAATAAAAGAAAGAATGGAACGTATTCTTCGCGGAAGTATTTTATTTACAACATTACTTACACTGGCATTTCCGGTACAGGCATGGGCAAAAGTTGGTGGAAATGAAACAGAATATACCTATACAGTAACGTTATGCTCTGGAAATCAGGGATATTTTTCAGATACGAATGGAATTACAGTAGACAATCATATAACAGGTTCTTCTTATCAGATTGAAAAGGAAAGCCAGGGAGAAAAAATAAAAATCAGTGGACTGAAATATGGTGACCGGGTTATGGTTCGGGCACAGTCCAGTATTCAGCTAAAGGAAGATGGAAAATATTATATTGGTGGAATCCGGGAGAGCGGAAGGGATAATAATACTGTTGGAAAATCTGCCTTTGTGGTAGAATCTGATCAGGAGTATGTAGCAGCATATGCAATTGCGGGAAATATGGTAGCATATACTGTGAATTATCAGGATGCCAATGGAAATGCACTTTCAGACAGTGAGACCTTCTATGGTGCAGTGGGTGACCAGCCCGTGGTGGCGTTTAAATATTTTGAAAATTATCGTCCACAGGCATATAATCTGACGAAAACCTTAAGCAGCAATGAAGCAGAAAACATTTTTACGTTTGTATACACGACGGATACACAGAGTGCGGCAAACAGTGCAAATGCCGGAAATGATGCAAATGCGGCAAACAATGCAAATGCCGGAAATGATGCGAATGCAGCAAACAATGCAAATGCAGCAAACAATGCGAATGCAGCAGATGATGCCAATGCGGATAATAATCAAGGGGCAGATGGAAATGTAAATATTCCGGATGAAGAGACTCCGCAGGAACTGGTAAATCTTGATGATGAGGAAACTCCGTTAGCAGATATGCAGCAAAAGGATGAGAAGACCAAAAGACCGGCAGGAAATATGCCATTGCTGATTGGTGTAGCATCAGCGGCAGTTGCAGGACTTGTGGCTCTTACTGCTTTTGCATTACGAAGAAAGAAAATGAGTGTCAGAGCAGAGGCATTAACGAATGGGAAAAACAAAAAGAAAAAAGAGGACAATAGCCAGAATCTGTAGTATGATAGGAGTATCTCTTCTGATATTGGTGATTCTGATTTGCATACCATTGACATTACCAAGGCTTACAGGGTTTGATATTTATACAGTTGTAACCGGAAGCATGGAACCGGCGATTCCGGTAGGAAGTCTTATTTATGTCAGGGAAGAAGCACCGGCAGAACTTATGGAAGGTGAAGTTGTGGCATATCGGAGCGATACAGATGCGGGAATTATCATTACCCATCGTGTGGTGAAGAATCAGGTGGTGTCCGGTCAGCTGATTACCAAAGGAGATGCAAATGAAGCGGAGGATGTTTCACCGGTTTCCTATGCACAGGTAATTGGAAAAGTAACCCTGACCATTCCGGTATTAGGAGGGATATTTGCAGCTATGGTAACCTTTTACGGTAAAATTGTAATCGTCTCAGTTGTATTACTGGCGGCAATTTTATTATATATAGGTACAGATAGCAGGAATATACAGGAAAAGGAATAGGTGTGTTGTCATGCAGAGGCAGAAGAGCCGGCACAGTAAGAAATATTACCTGATAATATGGATGACCGCAGGGATATTGCTGATGAGCGGTGCATTGGGAGGCTGTGGCGGAGAGAAGAATTCTCCGGAGCAAAGCAGCAATGATACCGCAAAGGGAAATCGTGATGCGACAGCAGAAGTATTACATCCGGAGGCTTCCGGAGAAGTGGCTTATGGGACAGATCAGATTGCCATTGATGCATCGCATGCATCCGATGGTTATGTGATGCTTAATTATACCGGAACTAATGAAAAAGTGAAATTCCAGATAGAGACACCGGAAGGGGAAGCATATACCTATCTGGTGACAAAGAATGGAACGTATATTGTATATCCGCTGACACAGGGAAGCGGTACTTACCAGTTGACCTTATATGAAGCTGCATCAGTAGAAGAAAATTTGTATGCAACAGCATTTACCCAGAGTATTGATGTTACCATTACGGATGAATTTGTCCCATTTCTGGCACCTAACTGCTATGTGGATTTTGATGAGAATTCCAAGGCGGTAAAGAAAGGGGAAGAACTGGCAGCAGGCTGCGGCAGTGACCTTGATGTAGTAACCAACATTTATCATTATGTAATTGAAAATATTACATATGATGAAGAAAAAGCAGAGAATGTTGCATATGGATATGTGCCGGATGTAGATGAAACACTTTCGTCCGGAAAAGGAATCTGTTTTGATTATGCAGCATTGATGGCAGCGATGCTTCGTTCGCAGAGAATTCCAACCAAACTTCAGGTAGGATATGCGGGTGAGGCTTATCATGCGTGGATCAGCTGTTATGTGGATGAGATAGGCTGGGTAGATAATATGATATCTTTTGACGGAAAGGACTGGTCTCTTATGGACCCGACCCTGGCAGCCAATAATGATGATGATACCGTAAAAGATTATATTGGCGACGGAAGCCGTTATATTATAAAGTACACATATTAAGAGAGGAAGAAAAGTATGGGAAAAAGTAAAAAACAGCAAAAGCTGTCAAATCTTGAATGTGCATCTTTTTGCAGCCAGATGACAATGGTTCTGCATGCAGGCTTTCCGGCAGTTGAGGGGGTGTCATTATTACTGGAAGATGCAAAGGATGTGCAGGAAAAGGCAATACTTCAGGTAATGTATGATGAAATGATAAATACAGGACTGTTATATCCGGCACTGGAAAAGACCAGTGTATTTCCGGATTATCTTCTTCAGATGGTTAAGATAGGAGAAGAAACAGGTACACTGGATGATGTTATGAATGGGCTGACTCACCATTACGAGCGTGAGGATGAGATCGAGAAGAGTATTAAAAGTGCACTTACATATCCTTTGATTATGGTTGCTATGATGATAGCTGTAATTGTGATACTTTTAACAAAAGTAATGCCGGTATTTGAACAGGTATTTCGCCAGTTAGGCAGACAGATGACCGGATTTTCCGGTGGCATGCTGGTATTGGGAAAAACAATTTCGAATTATGCAATTGTATTCATTGCAATAGCGGCGGTAATCGTTGGAGTATTTGTTTATTTTGTAAAGAGCAGAAGAGGACGAAGAGCGTTTGCTGGTTTTAGCAGAAAAATGCACTTGTTTCATGGCTTATATGATAAAATCGCAGCATGTCGTTTCGCAGACAGCCTGTATCTGACTTTAAAGAGTGGACAAAATCCGCAAAAGGGACTGGAATTTGCAGACGAATTGATTGCAGATAAGAATTTTTCAAAGAAGATTAAGAAATGCAGCCAGAAAATGGAAGAGGGCGAGGATTTTGCAGCAGCAGTAGGCGGTGCCGGAATATTTGAGGGCTTGTATGAGAGGATGCTGGTGATTTCCGGGAAAACCGGAGAGACCGATGAAACATTAGAGACGATAGCAAGACAGTATGAAAGAGAAATTGATCAGAGAATGTCTTCTTATATTGCAATATTAGAACCGACACTTGTAATTATTTTGTCTGTTATTGTCGGAATGATACTGTTATCCGTGATTCTTCCGTTGATGGGAATTATGGCAGGACTGTAAGAAGGAGATGCATATGGAAGGATTTCGTCGAAAGAGGCTTTTTTTTCATGAAAAAAGGCATTCTGTCTGGGCAAAGATATTATTTACGGTGGCCATTTCCAGTTGTATTATTTTATTGACCTGCCATGGATTGAACCGATTGATGGCGGATAGTAAAGAGGAGGAAAAACGTTCTTTAGAAGAGGCTTTGCAGAGAGAAATCGTGCAGTGTTATGTGTTGGAAGGACATTACCCGGACAGTCTTTCGTATCTGGAAGAACAGTATGGTTTTTCCTATGATAAGGAGCATTTTTTTGTGGACTACCAGCTGCTTGGAGCAAACATTATGCCGGATGTGACAGTAATTGAGCGCAAGAATTAGAGTGAAGAGGGATGAATATGGCAGAGAGTACCGCCAGAAAACATACAATTGATATATTATTTCCATGGGCATTGTTTGGGCTGCTGGCAATCTGCGGACTTCTGGTGCTTATCCTGGCAGCAGATATTTATCAGGATACGACGACTATGGCAGATGAAAATTATGAAAGCAGAACAGTATTGTCTTATCTTACGGAGAAGATTCATCAGAATGATAATGGGACAGTTACTATTGGTTCGGTGGATGGAACAGACAGCCTTATCATCCGTCAGGATTATGATGGAGAAGAATATTGTACCTATATTTTTGAAGAGGATGGCATGTTGAAAGAGCTTTTTGTCCGGTCCGGAACTGCTGTAAGTACAGCGGATGGAAAGGCAGTCATTCCGGTTGAAGATTTTAAGATGGAAGCTTTGGAAAATGGATTATTGCATTTTTCCTGTATGTCGGAAGAGGGGAGAAAAATGGATACTGTGGTGGCTGTTGTCGGCAGAAGGCAGGAATAGAGGAAGGCATATGATAGAAGGGCAGGCAAGACGTTCCGGGGTATTTTTACTGGAACTTATGATATCGATTTTATTTTTCTGTATTGCTGCAGCGGTGGGATTGCAGCTATTTGTAAAATCCCATTGCATCAGTGAAGATGCAGGAAATATGAATATGGCAGTACATAAGGCTGCAGCGGCAGCAGAAGTATTCCGCTCCGGAACAGATATGGAAGATTATCTGAAGGAAGAGTATTCTTATTATGAGAAAGAGGATAATACATTTTTGGTATCCTTTGCTGCTGACTGGGAGAACTGTAAGACGAAAGATGCGGAATATACCCTGTGGATTACACTGGGTGAAGCGAAGCAGCGGATGGTCGGTCATTTTGCAGTAAAGCAGAAGGACGGGGAGAAAGATAAGATTATTTATGAAGTGGAACTAAAGAGAGTAATCAGTCAGAGAGAGGCGGCAGAAGATGAGTAAGAGTGCATTATACGAAGAAAAACGCAGACCGCGTATAGCCAGTCCTTTTGGATACTCTTTTTTGTTAGTGGTAGTATTGATTCTGACTTTTTTATTATTCGCAGTGTTGTCATTATCTTCGTCCCTGCGGGATTATAAATACAGTAAACGGGCGGCAGATAAGATGAGTGCCTATTATGAAGCATGTAACAAGGCAAATGATGTCTTAGCAGAGATAGATGCTATTCTGGAAGAATCCGAAAATAAAGAAATGGCGCTGCAGGAAATTTCTGGATTGCCGGAGGTGAAGGATGCAGCTGATACCATAAGCTTTTGTGTGCCGGAGACGGACACCCAGGAGTTACGTGTAAAGCTTTCTATTACGGAAGAGACGGATGGAGAGACAGGAGAAATGCTGGAATGGAGCATATTAGAATGGAAAGAAACTGCTACTGATGTAAGACAGGAGAAAACCAGGCTTCCGTTGATGGAGCGGCAGAAATAAAGAGATTGGTGGGAAAATTATGGATGTAAAAGAAGTATTACGAAAAGCAGTAGAGGAACACGCATCAGATATATTTATTATAGCCGGACTTCCGATATCATATCGTTCGAATAATGTAATTATAAAAGAAGAGGGAGAGCGGTTGATGCCTCCTGAGACAGAAAATTATTTAGAGCAGATATATGAACTGGCGGACCATCGTGATATTGATCGGTTATTAAAGCATGGGGATGATGATTTCTCCTTTGCAGTGCAGGGACTGTCAAGATTCCGTGTCAGTGCTTATAAGCAAAGAGGCGCATTATCAGCAGTGGTTCGTGTGATTACCTTTAATTTGCCAAAGCCGGAGGACATTGGAATTCCACAGAATATCATTGACCTTGGTCTGCAGCCAAAGGGAATGGTATTAGTAACAGGACCGGCAGGAAGTGGTAAGTCTACCACGTTAGCCTGCATGGTAGATGCACTGAACCGCCGGTGTGCCAAGCATATTATTACGTTAGAGGATCCGATTGAATATCTGCACAGCCATCAGCATGGAATTATCAGCCAGCGTGAGATAAATGTAGATACTGAAAATTATGTAACGGCATTACGTGCATCCCTGCGGCAGAGTCCGGATGTGATTCTTCTTGGAGAAATGCGTGATTACGAGACGATTGGTGTTGCCATGACAGCGGCAGAGACGGGACATCTTATTATATCCACCTTACATACCATAGGAGCGGCTAATACCATTGACCGTATCATTGATGTGTTCCCGGCAAATCAGCAGCGGCAGATTGCAGTACAGCTTTCCATGGTGCTGCAGGCGATTGTTTCCCAGCAGCTTGTGCCGGATGTGAATGGCAATGTGATCCCGGCATTTGAAATTATGACTGTGACACCGGCAATCCGCAATATGATTCGTGAGAATAAAGTGCCACAGATTGACGGCGTTGTATATTCCTCGAACCGGGAAGATATGATATCCATGGACAGCAGTCTTTTGAAATTGTATCAGGAAGGAAAGATTACAAAAGAGACAGCACTGGTTTATGCATCCAATCCGGAAATGTTACAGAAACGCTTATAAAAATAGCTTGACGGGGCATAGAGAACATGATACAATACAACAGTTGTGAATAGGCGATGGTCCTCTGTTGCAAATGAATGCATTAAGAACATCAAAATATACAGGAGGTCACAAAATGAACGCAAGTGAAATTATTAAGAACATTGAAGCAGAGCAGTTAAAGGCAGATGCACCAGAGTTTCGTGTAGGAGATACCGTTAAGGTTTATGCGAAAATTAAAGAGGGAAACCGTGAAAGAATTCAGGTTTTCGAAGGTGTTGTATTAAAGAAACAGGGCGGAAGCAACCGTGAGACATTTACCGTTCGTAAATTCTCTAATGGTGTTGGCGTAGAGAAGACCTGGCCATTACATTCTCCTAACGTAGAGAAGGTTGAAGTAGTAAGAACTGGTAAAGTAAGAAGAGCTAAGCTGAATTACTTAAGAGGTCGTATCGGTAAGAAAGCAAAAGTAAAAGAGTTAGTAAAATAAGAATCTGTCAGAGGGACGTGCCAATGTGTATCGTCCCTCTTGTTGTATTTACGCGAGTAGCGAGAGAAATCGCATGCTTGCATGCAGATTTGGCGAGCACCGCGATAACTCGAGAAACTCGCAAAGCGTGTTTCTCGTAGTTACCACGTATTCATAAGAAGCTGCCGGTGGCAGTTTCTGCAGATATATCGAATGATATTTAGGTAAGAAGGAGAACATAAGATTATGCGTAGAGGCAGCGTTCGTGGTCTGAATTTTGGCAGACGTAGAAAGAAAATAAATGTACCACTGCTGAAGGAAATCGGCACCTGGGTCATTGAGATTGCAATTGTCCTGGTGATTTCATTTGTATTTGTATATTTTATCGGACTTCGGACCACTGTGGTAGGACAGTCCATGAACCCTACGATAGAGAACGGAGAAGAGATTCTGGTTAATCGTTTTGTTTATAAACTGAAGAAACCAAAAGCAAATGATGTTATTGTATTTCTTCCAAATGGAAATGAAAAGTCGCATTATTATGTAAAGCGTGTCATTGGGGTGCCGGGAGATAAGATACAGATAAAGAATGGAGCAGTCTATGTAAATGGAGAACTGTTTGATGAAAAAGTAGATACAGCTGCCATTGAAGATGCAGGACTGGCATCCGAAGAGATTACGGTAGGGGAAGATGAGTATTTTGTATTGGGAGACAACCGCAACAGCAGTGAGGACAGCCGTTATGCCAATATTGGAAATGTAAAACGGGAATATATTATAGGAAAAGCATGGTTCCGGATTTCTCCGCTCCGGAAAATCGGTTTTATCAAATAGAAGGACAGTAAGGGAAGAGAGGAAAATAAGATGCAGTTTCAATGGTATCCGGGACATATGACGAAAGCAAAACGTCAGATGCAGGAAGATATAAAACTGGTAGATTTAGTAATAGAGCTGGTGGATGCAAGAATTCCGGTGAGCAGCAGAAATCCGGATATAGATACCCTGGGAAAAGGAAAAGCCCGTCTGATTTTGTTGAACAAATCTGACCTTGCAGATGAAAGAAAAAATGAAGGCTGGACAGAGTTTTTTAAGAAAAAGGGCTATTATGTAGTACGCATGGATGCCAGAAATAAAGGAAGCATGAAGCAGGTGTCTGCAATTATAGCAGAAGCCTGCAAGGAAAAGACGGAGCGTGATTTACGAAGAGGAATCAAGAACCGTCCGGTGCGGGCTATGGTAGTGGGAATCCCGAATGTGGGAAAATCCACCTTTATCAATACTTTTGCAGGAAAAGCCTGCGCCAAGACCGGAAATAAGCCGGGTGTAACCAAGGGCAAGCAGTGGATTCGCCTGAATAAGAATGTAGAACTTTTGGATACACCGGGTATTTTATGGCCAAAGTTTGAAGACCAGAGCGTTGGGTTAAGACTGGCACTGATAGGTTCTATCAAAGATGATATTTTAAATATTGATGAACTTTCACTGGAACTGATTCAGATTCTGCGGGAAGAGTATCCGGGTGTATTAAAGGAAAGATATGGAATGGAAGAAGAGGGAACACCGGCAGAGATGTTGGAGAAAATTGCCTTAAACCGTGGCTGTATCAAAAAAGGAAATGAAGTAGATTATGCCAAAGCCGCTGCACTGGTGCTGGATGAATTCCGTACTGGAAAGCTCGGTAAAATTTCACTTGAAAAACCGGAAGTGGAAGCATAAGATAAAAATCAGAATAGGAATCAAAAAGAGTTGGAGCAAGACGGAGATATGAAGGAAGAAGAACACGGCAAAAGAGGAAAGGCGGTAAGGGAAAGTGTCAGTTTCATACTATATCTCATTGTGATTGTGGTACTGACATTTTTGATGATACGTTATGTTGGACAGCGGACCAGAGTGGATGGTTCGTCCATGGAAAATACCCTTACCAATGGAGATAATCTGATTGTAGATAAGATATCCTATCGGTTTCATGAACCGGAACGTTTTGATATTATTGTATTTCCGTATCAGTATAAGGAAGACACTTATTTTATCAAACGGATTATCGGAATGCCGGGAGAAACGGTACAGATTACCGATAAGGGAGAGATATTGATTAACGGAGAAGAACTGGTGGAATCTTATGGAAGAGAGGTTATTAAAGACCCGGGACTTGCATCAGACCCGATTACATTAGGTGAGGATGAATATTTTGTGATGGGAGATAACCGCAATTACAGCAAGGACAGCAGGTTCCCGGATGTTGGAAATATCAAGCGGGCGGATATCATAGGAAAAGCATGGCTTAGAATCTATCCATTTGATAAAATTGGATTTATCCGGCACCAGTAATAAAATCGGAAGAGCAGTTAGAGGGTAAAGTGATTATGGCAGAAGAGAAGAAAATCGGAGCAATCAAAGAAGAGTTACAGGCAGCAGAAGACAGTATGCTGCCTGATTTTATAGCAAGATATGAAAAAGATGAACGAAGCGGCGTAAAGAGCCTTGTGGAAAAAGCAGGAAAGCGGATACAGAAGCTTGAGGCAGAGTATGCCCGGATTGAAAATCTGAAAAAGTATGAAAAAGAATATGCGGATGCCGGTTATATCTGCGGTATAGATGAAGTGGGAAGAGGTCCGCTGGCGGGGCCGGTTGTGGCAGGAGCTGTGATTCTGCCAAAGGATTGTGACATTTTATATATCAATGATTCCAAGAAACTCAGTGCATCCATGCGTGAAAAACTCTATGATGAAATTATGGAGAAGGCAGTGGCAACAGGAATTGGAATGGCAGGTCCGGGGCGGATTGATGAAATTAATATTTTGCAGGCTACTTATGAAGCTATGCGGCAGGCTATAACGAATTTGAAAGTAAAACCCGATATATTATTAAATGATGCGGTGACAATACCGGGAGTAGATATCCGTCAGGTTCCGATTATCAAAGGAGATGCAAAGAGCATTTCCATTGGAGCAGCCAGTATCATTGCAAAGGTAACAAGGGATCGCATGATGGTTGAATATGCGAAAATTATGCCGGAATATGGATTTGCGGATAACAAGGGTTATGGCTCCGCAGCCCATATTGCAGCAATCAAAGAATATGGACCAACACCAATTCACCGGAGAACCTTTATTAAGAATTTTTACAGTGAATAATTCCAAAGAAATTGGCGATGCAGAGTGGAGTGATTGATATGCAGATTTCAGACATGTTAGCACAATACAACAGAAGTTCGGCTACCGGAGCTACAGCAACAGCCCCGCAGCAAGGGGTTCAGCAACTGGTATCAGCCGTACGGGAAATGACGGTAGGAAATGTATTTGAAGGAACCGTAAATGATATCAAAAACGGAACGGTTACGCTTGGACTGGCAAATGGCCAGACTGTTCAGGCGAGAATAGCAGCAGGCGTACAGTTAGCCGTTGGTCAGGCGATGTTTTTCCAGGTGAAATCCAATGATGGAACTACCGTTGAAATTCGACCTTATACCAATGGAAATCTCAATAATCCGACGTTGTTAAAGGCACTGGATGCAGCAGGCATTCCGGCAGAACCAAGAATGATAGATATGGTCAATTCCATGATGGAAGAGCAGATGTCCATTGGCAGGGAAAGCCTTATGGATATGGCACGCAGTATTTCTGCATATCCGGATGCGGATATTAAGTCACTGGTATTGATGCATAAGCTTGATATTCCGATGTCAGAAGAATTTATCCGGCAGTTTGAAAATTATAAATCTGATCAGGCGGCAATCACTTCACAGTTTGATGATGTCTTGGAAAGCATCGGAAAATTATATCAGAACGAAAATCTTTCCGAGACAGAGGCATTGGAACTGGGAAGCCGAATCTATCAGGTGTTGAAGCAGGATGGTTCTTTGGATATGTCTGTAATTGTAAAAGAGGGAGTACAGAAAGGAAGCTGGAGTCCGGTGGAACTTCAGGAAGGAGCCATACTGGAAGGAGCGTCAGAATTTGCTGCCACAGAAATCACAGGAACGGAATTAGCAGAAACTGAAACGATAGCAGGATCCATAGAAGAAACATTAGATGGCGTGCAGTATTATGCCAGGGGCAGTGTCGGCGCATTGTTTACAGAGGGGCAGATGAAGGATTTTTCAAATCTTCTGAAAGAATTTCCACAGCTTGCAGGCAGTAAATTATTTACCGCAGAGGGGACTTTAAACGGAAATCTTTCTACGGGTGCATTTCTAAAAGAACTGCATCAGGCGCTGGATGAGATAATGGGTTTAACCGGAGGTTCTGCAAAGAAACTGTTTTCCAGTAAAGAGTATCAGAAAGTGCTGGAATATGAGGTAAAACAGCAGTGGACACTAAAACCGGAAGAAATCAAAGGGGATGCTGTTAAGCATCTTTATGAGAAGATGGAAAATCAGATGCAGAAGATGCAGGAGCTGGTGCAGGAATCCGGTCAGAGCAATACTTCCCTTGCGAAAGCAGTAAGTAATCTGCAGGGGAATATTGAATTTATGAATCAGATTAATAATGCCTATCATTATGTGCAGATTCCCCTTCGGATGTCAAATCAGAATACCCACGGAGATTTATTTGTCTATACTAATAAGAGTGGTGTGGACAGACCGGATGGCGAACTGAGTGCTTTTTTACATCTTGATATGGATAACCTTGGTGCAACGGATGTGTCTGTGCGGATGAAGGATAGAAAGGTGCATACGAATTTTTATCTGGAGGATGAGAAATCCTATGATTTAATCGAAGAACATATGGCTGAGCTGATGCAGCGGCTGCAGGAGAAAGGATATTCCTGTACGGTACAGGTGGAGAACCAGTCCGGAAAGAAAAATCTGGTTGAAGATTTTATGCAGCAGGAGCATCCGTCAGTCGGAATCCTGCATCGGTATTCCTTTGATATGAGGGCGTAATTTATGAAAAATGGAATCTGGCATCCGGCAGACTTTGAAGGGAAAAATGCCGGAGAAGAGAAAACAAAAGAAAAAACAGCAGTTGCCATCGCATATGAGCCGGGAGAGAGGGCACCAAAGATACTGGCAACCGGCAAGGGGTATCTTGCGGATAAAATTATTGAGAAAGCCAAAGAGGAAGACGTTCCACTGTATCAGGATAATCAGCTGGCAAATACCTTATCCAGGCTTGAAATTGGAGATATGATTCCGCCGGAATTATATGAAGTAGTGGCAGAGATACTTGTCTTTGTCGATGATATGGATAAGCTGCGCAGTAAATTGGAATAAAAATAGCTGTAACGGCAAACGGGATAGTGGAAATCCAAATAACAGGAATCCAAATAGCAGGTATCCAAATAGTGGAAATCCAAATGGCAGGAATAACAGAAGGGGGAGCAGGGATGGAAAATAAACGCAGCATGGGCAGTGAGTATGAAAAAAAGGCGGCAGAGTATTTAAAGGCATCCGGCTGCAGCATCTGTGAGATGAATTACCGCTGCAGGTTCGGAGAAATTGATATGATTGCAAGAGATGGAAAATATCTTGTTTTTGCAGAAGTAAAATACCGCAGTGATACCGGAAAGGGACTTCCACAGGAAGCGGTAGATTACCGCAAACAAAGGAAAATATCAAGAGTGGCAGATTATTACCTGATGTGTAAACATATGATGGGACTGCCCTGCAGGTTTGATGTGATTGCAATATTAGGAGAGGACATACAGTGGCTGAAGGATGCTTTCCCCTATATAGAGCCTTATTAGTGACAGATGAGACTTGATACAGGAAAAAGAATGCTGGAGAATTGAACCAGTTACAGCATGGAGTTGGAACTGGAAAAATAAGAACAGGAAAAGAAAAATGACAGAATTTCAGATAAAAGAGGATGGACGAACCATGATACCGTCCGTATTTTCCCATGCGGGGAAAAAAGAATTAGTGTTACTGCAGTATCCACAGTTGCAGGCACTTGATATGGTAAAACACTGCTTTACCACAAGAATGGGTGGAGTAAGTAAGAATGAATTTTCTTCGCTGGATTTAAGCTTTAACCGTGGAGATGACATAGAGGCAGTAAAGGAAAATTTCCGCAGGGTAGCTGAGGCAATGGAAGTTCCGGCAGGGCAGATTGTCTGCTCTGACCAGACCCATACCACCAATGTAAGAAAAGTAACAGCAGAGGATGCAGGAAGCGGACTGACAAAGGAACGGCCGTATCATGATGTGGATGGATTGATTACCGATGTGCCGGGGCTGATGCTTGCAACCTTTTATGCAGACTGTGTGCCGCTTTACTTTGTGGATACAAAGCATAGGGCAATCGGACTGAGCCATTCCGGCTGGAGGGGCACGGTTAACAGAATGGGAAGAGCCACGCTGAAAGCAATGGCAGAAGCATATGGAACAGTACCGAAGGATGTATGGTGTGCGATAGGCCCATCTATCTGCCAGGACTGTTATGAAGTAAGTGAAGATGTGGCACTGGAATTTGAACAGGAGTTTTCCGGTCATGGCAGTGAAATTATGTACCGGAAAGAAAATGGAAAGTATCAGTTAAATCTCTGGAAAGCCAATGAAAGAGTGCTTTTAGATGCGGGAATCCTGCCGGAAAAACTAATCTTGCCGAATGTGTGTACCTGCTGTAACAGTGAACTGTTGTTTTCGCACAGAGCAAGTCATGGAAGAAGAGGAAATCTTGGGGCATTTTTGTGCATTAAATAGAAAAATGTCAAAAAATGAAAAATTTTTTTGTTCACAAAGCAAACATGTGATATAATTAGGATAAATAATTTAGGAGGGCAGAAATATGCAGTTGAATAAGATATTTAATGCAGAAGATATAGAGGTACTTTTTGCACAATGGGAAAACGTAACAGGAGTAAAACCATTACTTCTGGATTCTGATGGAAGTGTAGCAATCGGGGAAGGTGAAGCATCTGAATACAGAGATGTGATCAAAGCCGGAATTGAAATTGTTGGATATCTTTCTTATGCGAAGAAGGAAGACGCAGAGGATGAAAACGAAGCTAAAGCTAAGATAGCAGCTCTGACTATCGTTCTGACACAGCTTGCAGCATCTGAAGAGAAGAGAATGGATGAAGAGAAGAAGAATTCTGATATTCATGAGAATGTACAGAAGACCTCAGAATACATCCAGAAGATTAATGATATTACCAAACAGCTGGACAAGATTGAAAAGAACCAGAAGATTCTTGCATTAAACGCTTCTATTGAGGCTGCTCGTGCAGGAGAGGCTGGAAAAGGATTCGCAATTGTTGCAACCAATGTATCTGCACTGGCAACAGACTTTGGTAATAACAACCGCGAAATCAAAGATGAATTACAGAAGTTAAATGAAGTAATTGTAGCAATTGAAAAATGTGAATAATATTTCCTGATGAAAGGAAGACAGGGTAGTGTAAAGAGACGGAATCAGTGTAAACTGGTTCCGCTTTTTTACGCGAGCAGCATTAAGGAATTATTAATAAAATCATACAGATATTTTTCTTGTGTCTCATCTGCTGGGATGTTATAGTGTGCGTATCAATTGAAGTAATACGGATAATACACCTACGATATTCCAAAAGGAGGAAGCGAAGTGATACAGCTTAATTACAGGGATGCAAAGCCTATTTACGAACAGATTAAAGATGGAATGCGTCATCTTGTGATTTCCAATGCATTGACAGCGGATGAAAAACTGCCATCTGTGCGTGAACTGGCAGCAACACTGGCAATTAATCCGAATACCATCCAGCGGGCGTACCGTGATCTGGAGAAAGAAGGATATGTCTATACCATTTCCGGGAAAGGAACATTCGTGGCTGCCCAGAAGCATGTAAAGGATGCAAGAACAGTGGAATTAAAAGGACATTTTGATGAAATTGTATCAGAATTGCTGTATCTGGCAGTAGAGCCGGAGCAGTTGAAACATCGGATAACGGAACTGGAAGGAGAAGAAGATATTCATGATACGGGTAAATAATGTAGTGAAAACATTTGGGGATTTCCGGGCGTTAGACGGTGTAAACCTGCATGTAAGGGATGGAGCAATTTATGGACTGGTAGGACCGAACGGAGCCGGGAAATCTACGATAATAAGACATATTACCGGAATCTATAAGCCGGATGCCGGCAACATAGAAATAGCCGGGATGCCGGTGTATGAGAATCCTCAGGCAAAGGCCAGATTTGCATATATTCCGGATGATCTTTTCTATTTCCAGCAGGCAGATGTCATGGAAATGAAACGCTTTTATAAGGGAATCTATAAGACTTTTGATGAAGATTTGTTTTTCCGGATCCGGGATGCATTTTCCAACATTGATCCGAAGATGACCATTCGGAGAATGTCAAAGGGAATGCAGAAGCAGGCGGCTTTCTGGCTGGCAATCAGCTGCAGACCGGAGCTTATGATTTTAGATGAGCCGGTAGATGGACTAGACCCGGTAATGAGAAGGCAGATCTGGAGCATCATCATGTCTGATGTGGCAGAACATGGAACTACGGTGTTAGTATCTTCCCATAACTTAAGAGAGCTGGAGGATGTCTGCGACCATGTGGGCATTATGCATCATGGAAAAGTAATGTTAGAACGTTCCTTAAGCGAACTACAGGGAAGTGTCTGTAAGATTCAGGTGGCATATCAGGAAAGAATGCCGAAGCTTCCGGCTGATTTTGAAGTGTTACATATGTCCAGTACCGGAAGGGTATATACCATGATTGTAAAAGGCAATCCCAAAGAGGCAAAGCTGCGGTTAGAACAGACTTCGCCGATGCTGATTGATGTGCTGCCTCTGACATTGGAAGAAATTTTTATTTACGAATTAGGAGGTGCGGATTATGCGGTCAAAGACATCTTACTTTAATGAGACGGTATTTTGGAAAAATATTACGCATTTCTGGCCTGTCTGGCTGATTTATACGATATTGCTGCTATGTATGGTTCCTCTGCGGCTGTTAGTGAATTCCGGGATTTCTTATGAAGGTTATTCAGCACAGGAAATTAAAGAAATAAAAATGAATAATTTTATGCAGATCCTGTTTTCGGATGGAAGTGGTGCGCTTATAGCACTCCTTAGTCTGGCAATTGGAATTATTGTAGCAATGGCAGTATTTTATTATCTTTATAATAACAGAAGCTCACATCTGTTTCATTCACTGCCGTTGAAAAGAACGGAACTTTTTATCAGTAATTTCCTGTCAGGAATTTGCATGCTGGTGGTTCCTGTACTATTGGCGTTTATTCTTGGAACAGTATGCTGCATTATGCAGGGAATTACAAGTCTGCAGTATCTGCTGGCGTGGGCACTGATGCTGACGGGAGAGAGCTTTTTCTTCTACAGTATGGCAATTTTCGTTGGCATGTTTAGCGGTCAGTTATTGGCAATGCCGGTATTCACGATTATTCTGAACGTATTATATATAGGATGCCGCTATGTGATTACATGTATGATTAGTACAATTGGCTATGGTATGGCGAATTCTTATGCTGACCGTATGAATAGTATTTTATCACCGGTGATATATCTTTCAAATAAGGTGGGAGTAGAGTATGACTATTTAGAGGATAGGATAGAATACCATATGTTTGGCCTTTCGGTTGTAGGGATCTATGTGCTGGTGGGTGTGGTGCTGATAGTGATATCCTGTCTGCTTTATCAGAAACGTAAACTGGAAACCACGGGAGATGTGCTTACAATTCCGGCAACCCGCCCGGTGTTCCGCTGGGGAATGGCTTTTTGTGTGGCTTTTCTTACTGCAATTCTGCTGAGCGGACTGTTGGGCGTGCTGGTACATACATCACTGGGCAATTTCCTGATGGTTTTATTTACCACATTGATTGCAGGCTTTCTGGCATTTTTCGTTGCGGAAATGATTTTGACGAAGAAACTGCGTGTAGTGACCAAAAAGAGATTGTTAGAATGTGGCGTCATGTTAGGAATTTCCGTCGTATTTCTTCTTTGTATCAAATGGAATGCGTTCGGACTGGAAAATAAAATCCCGGATAAGAAGGAAATTGTCGCAGCAAATATTAACTGCTATTTTGAAATAGAAGAAAATTCAGAAAGCGGAATTGATGAAATTATGAGTATTCATCAGCAGATTATTGATTCGAAGAAGGAATTTCAGGCATATCAGGGCTCGTCTGATTTAGATAAGGCATTGCAGTGGGTAGAGATTGATTATCAGCTTGCAGACGGAAGCATTATGGTGAGAAGCTATGATGTACCGGCTGCTAAAAATTATTATGAAAATGCAGATTCGGTTGTTTCAAGAATCTATGCTATGTCTATGGATCCGGAGAATTATCTCAAGGGGAATCTGATGGTGAATTATGATGACCCGAATAATCATATTATTTCAATGGAGTTTGATACCTATGACCAGAATTTAGAATATGGCAGCATTAATATACCTGATGAGCGGGCGCAGGAAATATATGATGCTTATCTTAAGGACATCCGGGCAGGTCATATTTATCTGAATACAGTAAATGATAACTACTATAAACATACGTATATCAATGGACTGTATCTGCATGTCTATAACAGCCAGGGAATCCGGCTTACCAGAGGGGAACAACGGATGTGGGGAATGGAAAACAGTAAAGATTATTATTTCGATTTGAATTTGAATGATCGTTGTGTATACACGATTAACAAACTGCTGGAGTTACATATCATTGAGTCGGAGGATGAACTGATGACGTTACAGGAAATGGAAGACAGAAGCATGAGTATGGAGCAGGAATAAATGGAAGGGTGGAATAACTGTTGTTATTCTGCCCTTTTTATTGTAAACTAAAGAGGTATTATAATATAGAAAGATTGAGAAAATAATTTATGCATACAAAGAAACATGTCATCAGTGGAGTTAAACCGGACAGCATTGCCATGGAGCTTGAGCTGGAGCCGGGAGATGAGCTGATTTCCATTAATGGCAAAGAAATAGAAGATGTATTTGACTATCAGTTCCTGACAGAGGACGAGTATCTTCTGGTGGTAGTAAGAAAGAATAATGGCGAAGAGTGGGAACTGGAAATTGAAAAAGATTATGATGAAGACCTTGGAATCGAATTTGAAAACGGACTGATGGACGATTACAAATCCTGTTCCAATAAGTGTATGTTCTGTTTTATTGACCAGATGCCGCCGGGCATGCGTGAGACACTTTATTTTAAAGATGATGACTCCAGACTTTCCTTCTTACAGGGGAATTATGTAACGCTGACCAATATGAAGGATAAGGATATTGAACGTATCATATACTACAATCTTGGACCGATTAATGTGTCGGTGCATACCACGAATCCGAAGCTTCGCTGTACCATGTTGCACAACCGTTTCGCTGGAGAAGCCTTAAAGAAAATCAAACGCTTATCAGATGCCGGAATTGAAATGAATGGACAGGTTGTACTCTGCAAGGGCGTCAATGATGGCGAAGAGTTAGAGCGGACCATCCGTGATCTGACAGAATACATTCCAAATATGCAGAGCCTTTCTATTGTACCGGTCGGCCTGACAAAATACCGGGAGGGCTTATATCCTTTGGAAGCTTTTGAAAAAGAGGATGCAGGAAAAGTCTTAGAGCAGATTCACCGCTGGCAGGATTATTGCATGGAGCATTTCGGTACACACTTTGTGCATGGAGGAGACGAGTGGTATCTTCTGGCAGAGCAGCCTCTTCCGTCTGCAGAAAACTATGATGGGTATATCCAGCTGGAAAATGGCGTGGGAATGATTACACTGCTGCGGGATGAATTCCGGGAGGCACTTGCAGCAGAAAAAGGTGATGCCAATCTGAAAAGGACAGTTACGCTGGTAACCGGAAAGCTGGCAGGACCGATTTTGGAGGAACTGACAGGAGAAATGAAGGAGAAGTTTCCAAATGTAAAGATACGGGTCCGCGTGATCCGAAACGATTTCTTCGGAGAACGGATTACCGTTGCAGGACTTCTGACAGGACAGGATATTATCGCACAGCTTAAGGACGAAGATTTGGGAGATGAGATACTGCTGCCATGCAATGTATTGCGTATGGGAGAGGATGTTTTCTTAGATGACATCACATTGACGGAGCTGAAAAGAACTTTACAAGTACAGGCAGATATTGTAAAATCAAGCGGGCAGGATTTGCTGAATGCAGTCCTTGGAAGGAGACAGAATGAGTAAACCAGTAGTAGCTATTGTAGGCAGACCAAACGTAGGAAAATCAACACTTTTTAACGTGTTGGCAGGTGAAAGAATTTCTATCGTACAGGATACTCCGGGTGTAACCCGTGACCGTATATATGCCGAAGTATCCTGGCTTGACTATAACTTTACCTTAATTGATACCGGCGGTATTGAGCCGGACAGCGGAGATATTATTTTATCCCAGATGCGGGAGCAGGCACAGATAGCCATTGATACCGCAGATGTCATTATTTTTATTACGGATGTAAGACAGGGGCTTGTAGATGCAGACCAGAAAGTAGCTGACATGCTGCGCCGTTCCAAGAAGCCAATTATTCTTGCAGTAAATAAAGTAGATGATTTTAAAAAATATATGCCGGATGTTTATGAATTTTATAATCTTGGAATTGGTGACCCGGTTCCGGTATCTGCAGCATCCAGACTTGGAATCGGTGATTTGTTAGATGAAGTGGCAAAGCATTTTACCCAGGAAATGTTAGAAGAAGCAGAAGATGACAGACCGCGTATTGCCATTGTAGGTAAGCCGAACGTAGGTAAGTCATCACTGATTAACAAGCTGACAGGTGAAAACCGTGTGATTGTTTCTGATATTGCCGGAACTACAAGAGATGCCATTGATACCGATATAAAATATAATGGCAGAGAATATGTATTTATTGATACGGCAGGACTCCGGAGAAAGAATAAGATTAAAGAAGAATTAGAGCGTTACAGTATCATCCGGGCAGTAACAGCAGTGGAACGTGCAGATGTGGTCATTATTGTAATTGATGCTACAGAAGGCGTAACGGAGCAGGATGCCAAGATTGCTGGAATTGCCCATGAAAGAGGCAAAGGAATTATCATTGCAGTGAATAAATGGGATGCCATTGAAAAGGATGATAAGACCATTTACAAGCATACAGAGAAAATCCGTCAGATTTTAAGCTTCATGCCATATGCAGAGATTTTATTTATTTCAGCCAAGACCGGACAGCGTACCGGCAGGATTTTTGAGACCATTGATGTAGTGCTTGAAAATAACAGCATGCGTGTGGCAACCGGTGTATTAAATGAGATTATGGCAGAGGCAGTTGCCATGCAGCAGCCACCAACGGATAAGGGAAAACGCTTAAAATTATATTATATTACACAGGCAGCGGTAAAACCGCCAACTTTTGTTATCTTTGTAAATGACAAGAACCTGATGCATTTTTCCTATACAAGATATCTGGAAAATAAGATTCGGGAAGCATTTGGCTTTAAGGGTACTTCCCTGAAATTCATTATAAGGGAAAGAAAGGAAGATTAATAAAATGTTATTCGGACGTGTAATATCAGTAGGAATCGGATATTTATGCGGTATGTTTTTATCCGGCTTCTTATATGGAAAGAAAGAAAATGTGGATTTACGTAAGGTGGGCAGTGGAAATGTAGGAACTACCAACACCATGCGTAACCTCGGCGTGAAGGCAGGCATTCTTACCTTGATCGGTGATGTGTGCAAGGTATTTATGGCAATGGTCATTGTATGGCTCATTTTCCGGAACCGTTATCCGGACAGTGTGAAGGTCTTAGAGCTTTATGCTGGTGTGGGCTGCATCTTAGGTCACGATTTTCCGGCTTATATGAAATTTAAAGGCGGAAAGGGAATTGCCTGTACCGGTGGTCTTCTGATTGGCTTCTGTCCGCTGGCAGTGCCAATAAGCCTTGGAATTTTTATTCTTGTGGTAGCAATCACACGGTATGTTTCCCTGGGTTCCATACTTGGTGTAATCAGTCTTGAAATACAGATTATCGTATTTGGCCAGATGGGACTGCTTTCCGTACCGGAGCAGTATCTGACGGAGGTGTATATTGTATTCGGTTTTGTGGCGGGACTGGCAATCATTTTACATCATGCCAACATCGGAAGACTTCTTAAGGGAACCGAGAACAAATTCAGTTTCCATTCAAAGAAACAGGAAGCATAGGAAAGGAAAAAGCAAATGTCTGATATCAGTATCATTGGAGCCGGAAGCTGGGGAACTGCTTTATCGGTGGTATTACATAAAAACGGTCATAAGATTACAATCTGGTCTGCACTTGCACCGGAAATTGAAATGTTAAAGGAAAAGCATGAGCAGGCAGAAAAACTTCCGGGCGTTATTTTACCGGATGATATTATGTTCACAACAGATTTAAAAGAAGCAATCGAGGGAAAAGACATGCTCGTCTTAGCAGTGCCTTCTCCATTTACCAGAAGCACAGCAAAAGCAATGAGCCCGTTCGTAGCAGAGGGACAGCTTATTGTCAGCGTGGCAAAGGGAATTGAAGAGAATACGTTAATGACTTTATCTGAAATTATTATGGAAGAGATTCCACAATGTGAGGTGGCGGTTTTATGTGGACCAAGCCATGCGGAAGAAGTAGGAAAAGAAATTCCGACCAGTCTGGTAGCAGGAGCAAAGAAGCGTGCCACAGCAGAACTGGTCCAGAACACCTTTATGAGTGAAGTATTACGTGTTTATACCAGCCCGGATGTACTGGGGATGGAAATCGGAGCATCCTTAAAGAATGTCATTGCACTGGCAGCAGGTATGGCAGACGGACTTGGTTATGGAGATAATACCAAGGCAGCACTGATTACCCGTGGAATTTCAGAGATGGGAAGACTTGCCCTTGCCATGGGAGCGAAATATGAGACCTTAAGCGGACTGACCGGAATGGGTGATTTAATCGTAACCTGTGCCAGCAAGCACAGCAGAAACCGTCGTGCCGGATATCTGATGGGGCAGGGATATACCATGCAGCAGGCAATGGATGAAGTAAAGATGGTAGTTGAGGGTGTCTATTCTGCCAAAGCAGCAATTGCTTTAGCGAAGAAATATCATGTAGATATGCCGATTATTGAACAGGTCAATGAAGTATTATTTGAAGATAAACCTGCGAAAGATGCAGTAAAAGAACTGATGCTCAGAGATAAAAAGGTAGAGCATGACGACCTGGAATGGCAGTAGGAGAAAAGGAGTTTTTAGCAGAATGGAAAAGATTCGTATCAAATATTTTACAGATAAAATCGAAAAGCTTACATATATCGATGGCAAATCCGACTGGATTGATCTTCGTGCATCCGAAGAAGTCGAAATGAAAGCAGGAGAATTTAAATTGATTCCTCTTGGTGTGGCAATGGAGCTGCCAAAGGGATATGAAGCACACATTATGCCAAGAAGTTCTACTTATAAGAATTTCGGAATTATTCAGGCAAACAGCTGCGGAATTGTAGACGGTTCCTACTGTGGAGACAATGATATGTGGAGACTGCCTGCAATTGCAATGCGTGATACCGTGATTCATGTTAATGACCGTATCGCACAGTTCCGTATTGTAGAGAATCAGCCGCAGATTCATTTTGAAGAAGTAGAAAGCCTGGGCAACCAGGACAGAGGTGGTTTCGGAAGTACCGGAATCCAGTAAATTATCAAACAGGGGGTAAATCAAATGGAAGAACGTATGGTCAAATTTTATTCAAAGGAAAACAACAATCTTGCATTACATGCAATACCGGGGCATTTTGCCACCAGTCATTCGCACATCAATTACTATATTGATGTAACCAGTATGAAAGCCCGCGTGAAAGAGGCAAAAGAAGCTGCAAAAGTGCTTTACCAGAAGACCGGTAATCCATCCTATGTAGATACCGTTGTATGTATGGACAGAACAGAAATGATTGGCGGATTTTTAGCAGAGCGTTTTGAACAGGGAGATTTTATGTCAACCAATCTGCATGAGACTATTTATGTTATTTCTCCGGAGATGAACAGCAGCGGTCAGATGATTTTCCGTGATAATACCAAAAATATGATTACCGGAAAACATATCGTGCTTTTGCTGGATACAACAACAACCGGTGAGACAATCAGAAGATGCTTAGAGTGCATCCGGTATTACGGTGGAATTATTGAAGATGTAGTAGCAATCTTCTCCACTGTTAAGGAAGTAGACGGTCACAGAGTAGAAAGTCTCTTTACCGAGAAAGATGTACCAGGCTATCAGGCATATGAGCAGCATGACTGTCCGTATTGTGCAAAAGGCATGAAGTTAGAGGCCATGGTAAATGGTTACGGATACTCTAAATTATAAAGAAAAGATAAACATTTTCTAAAGTGAAAACCCATTTCTTTCGTCGGATTGTACAAGAAAGAGATGGGTTTTCGTCACTCTGACGAAGAGATAAAAAAATGCACAGAATATCAGTCAGAACATACAAAAAAAAGAAAAATCTTTGTGGAATCCTCGCATAGCCAAAGTGCGCAATATCCTGTATGATAAGGACAGTTAAAAACGAACAAAACATTAGGAGGTTAAACCAATGGCAAGTTTATCATTAAAAAACATTTGTAAAGTATATCCAAACGGCTTTGAAGCTGTTAAGGATTTCAGCCTTGAAGTAGAAGATAAGGAATTCATCATCTTCGTAGGACCATCTGGATGTGGTAAATCTACTACACTTCGTATGATTGCAGGTCTTGAGGAGATTTCTTCCGGAGAATTATACATCGACGGAAAACTCGTTAACGACGTAGAGCCAAAAGACAGAGATATCGCAATGGTATTCCAGAACTACGCTCTGTATCCACATATGACCGTATTTGACAATATGGCATTCGGATTAAAATTAAGAAAAGTTCCGAAGGATGAAATCAAGAGAAAAGTTGAAGAAGCAGCTAAGATCCTTGACCTTGAGAAATTATTAGACCGTAAACCAAAGGCTCTTTCCGGTGGACAGAGACAGCGTGTTGCTATGGGTCGTGCAATCGTTCGTAATCCTAAGGTATTCCTTATGGACGAGCCTTTATCAAACCTGGATGCAAAATTAAGAGTACAGATGCGTTCCGAAATTTCCGCTCTGCATCATAGATTAGGCGCTACAATCATCTATGTAACACATGACCAGACAGAGGCTATGACATTAGGAACCAGAATCGTTGTATTAAAAGATGGTGTTATCATGCAGGTTGATTCTCCACAGAAATTATACAATGAGCCAGATAACTTATTCGTAGCTGGATTCATCGGATCACCACAGATGAACTTCGTAGATGCTAAATGTAATATTGAAGGTGAGAAGGTTTCCCTTACATTTGACAATACAACTGTTGTATTACCACCAGCAAAAGCTAAGAAATTAATCGAAGGCAACTACAACGGAAAGACAGTTGTTATGGGTGTCAGACCAGAAGATATCGATGATTCCCAGATTACAATCGAAACCTTCAAAGACAGCATCATTGAGACAGATGTAACCGGATATGAGTTACTTGGTTCTGAAGTATTATTATACTTCGAAGCTGCAGGAGTTCAGATGACAGCTAAGGTTGATTCCAGAACACCGGCTCGTTTAGGCGACCATATCAAACTTGCTATCGATCCTGAGAAGGTTCATGTATTCGACAAAGAGACTGAATTGACAATTACTAACTAATTCGGTACAATCGAACTGAATATAGTGCAATAACCCGGGTGCTATATGCATCCGGGTGTTTTACTTTACAGGAAAGTAATTTCCTGTAAAGTAAAACACGCTCCGCGAGGATGCGCACTGCGGCGTATAAGGTAGATGTCGCAAGCGACCGCCGCAGGCGCGAGAATGTGCCAAGGCACATTCTTTGTTCTCAGTAAAAGTCTTTTCTCACATTATATATAAGTAAGGAGTGCGCAGAATGCTTTCAAATCATAAACTACAGACAACATTAGAAGAAATCAGTGATATATCCAAAATCGGACTTGCCCTTTATGACGAAAACGGGAAGCAGGTTGCAGCAACATTTCAGATTGAAACAGATATGCATGCAGAGGTTGTGAATTTTGCAGCATCCATGGCAGAAAGCCAGATGTTGTCGGGCTTTCATTTCTTTAAAGTAATTGCGGAACAGGAAGTAGAATATATTCTTCTGGCGCGTTCCACTAATGATGAAGCATATATGGTGGGAAGACTTGCCGTATGCCAGATTCGGAATCTGATTGCCTCCAACCGGGAACAGTCGGATAAGAATAACTTTATGCAGAATATCCTTCTTGGAAATATGCTGGTTGTAGATATGTATAATAAGGCAAAGAAGCTGCATATTGAGCAGGCAAAGCGTCTGGTTTATGTCATAGAAGTGGATGGCAGAAAAGATTCTGTTATTGTAGAAATGGTGAAGAATCTTTTTGCAGACCGCAACCGGGATTTTGTAACAGAGTTAGACGAGCAGAACATTATCCTGATTAAGGATGCAACAGATTTGAAAACAGAAGAGGATGCATTGCATCTGGCGAAAACAATTGTAGACAATCTGCATGCAGAAGCGATGGTGCGTGTCCGGGTGGGTTATGGTAATACGGTAAATACCCTGCAGGATATTGCCAAATCTTATCAGGAAGCCAAGATGGCACTGGAAGTAGGAAGAATCTTTAATGTAGAAGAGGAAACCATTTCCTACGGAAAGCTTGGCATCGGCAGACTGATTTACCAGCTTCCGATGAGCCTTTGCGAAATGTTTATCAAAGAGATTTTTGGTGAGCGGAATATTGATTTAGATGATGAAACGATGGTGACAATCCAGAAATTTTTTGAGAACAGCCTGAATATTTCAGAAACAGCAAGGCAGCTATACATCCACCGGAATACGCTGGTATACCGTTTAGAACGTCTGGAAAAGATGATTGGACTTGATATCCGCAAATTCGAGGATGCCATGACTTTTAAGATTGCCATGATGGTCATTGCACATATGGATTACCAGAATTAGCTGCCAGGTTTTGCGGAACTATGAAAATTTAATTATGTAAATTATATGGGACAGTACCAATCGGTGCTGTCCTTTTTTCGAAAAAATTATCATGCGGAAATTGTGTAAAATGAATTGTAAAAATGAGCTTCAAGACAGAAATTAGTTAAAATGCACAAAAAAGAATTTCTTTTTTAGTTTATTTGCGGATAGCGAAAGTAAAAAAATTAGAATATAATTAATTATCGAAAAACTGCGAAAACGTAATCGGAGGGAAAACGTAATCGCAGGGAAATATAAAATAAAACGATGAAAAGGAGAGGGAAAGATGAGAAAGTTAAAAGAACGCTTTCACAGGAAACATGGCATTGTAAGCCGTATCTTTAGTATGGTACTTGCACTTGCTATGATTGTGACCATGGTTCCGGCAATCGGTGGTGCAACCACTGCATATGCTGCGAGCCCGACAATCCGGTTGTACCTGGACAAACCAAGTACATGGAATACACCGGTTGTCAATGTCTGGGCTGCCGGTGCTACGGTAGATAACCATGACGCAGGAAATGCCGCCATTTCACAATGGGGGGATCAGGAAAAACCAAAGCTTGCATATGAGGAAAGTTCTGGACTCTATTATGTAGATGTACAGAGCAGTGAGTGGACAGGTTTTCAGTTTGTTGATGCAGGTTCTACTGAGAAGGCTGCACCGGAGATAAAGACAGAAGGAGCTGCAATTGAGCAGATTAAGACTTTTACTTCTGATACAAGCATTTATTGTTTATTGGATGATAATGGAAAATATCAGTGGTATAAGGATGCTTCAAAGAATGAAACATTGATTCCGGAGTCTGTACCAACAGAATGTGATCTGACTATTAATTATAAGAGCACATTAGGCAATGATGTAGCTGCATATATATATCATGAGACCAATAAGCCGGCAGGTGAATGGCCGGGAAAAACCATGACTGCAGCAGAAGGTCATGAAGGCTGGTATACAATGCATCTGACATTAGATAACAGCACAGATTATGATCTCATTTTAAATGATGATGGACATGGAAACCAGTTAGACGGAGTAACACTTTCTACAAAAGGAAAGGCAGAAGCAGAGTACTGGTTCGATGGTTCTTTGTCAGAGACAAAACCTGCTGATTGGAAATATGTAACAACCATTCATTATCTTGCTTCAGGAATGGGAAGCACTATTTACAATCATATGTGGGGAGCAGATGCCTCTGCAACAGGAGCAGGTGTTGGAAAAGAATGGCCAGGTGGACAGATTTCAGAAAATGCTGACCATTCCGGATGGTATGATGTAGTATATACACAGGATGTAAAACAGAATTTCAGCTGTATTTTTAATAATAACAATGGAGCACAGACGGATAATATTGATGTTTCTGTAACATCAACAAGTACTGAACTCTGGGTTACCGGAACCAAAGGTGGTGGTGATACAACCGTATATAAAACAGCACCGGACAGCTGGGAGGCACCGGTTCCAGACCACACATTTACAATGTATTATTACAATGAAGATTTATCAACAGACACAGACATGGGAAAAGTTGATATGTGGATGTGGAATGCCGGATTAAATGGATCATATGTTTTTGATGAAACAGAATATGATGCTGCAAATAATGTGACATGGTTTAAAAAGACCATTACAGTTGCCGGCAGTAATGTGGGAAAAACAGTAGGATTAAAGGCACGTTATGACATAACACAGGGATGGGATGGCGGCTCTGATACCGCAGACCGTTCTTTTACAATAAGCGGTGATGAGAATGAGGTATTATATTATGTGGATGGTTCAGATCCGGTTCATGAGAAACCGACAATCGTACCAACGGAAAAGAGATACCTTGTATTGGATTATGAGAATCCAGGATTAAAAGAAAAAGGAATTACACCACAGTTCTATACATGGTCATCAGGATATGCTTCAGCATTAACCGATTTTACATACGTAGGTGGAGATAAATGGACAATAACAATTCCAGCAAAACCATCTTGTACAAAGGTTGATTTTTGTATCGCATTAGATTCAACAGTTGATCCGTGGATTAAAGATGGTGGAGACCATTCCGTTACATTCCCTTCTGACCAGAAGGTTATCTATGCCAGCATGAAAGCCGGCAGTGAGCCGGAAATTGCTATGCCATATAATACTGGCTATGAAGTAGATGCAGAAAATCAACAGGTATCATATTACTATCGTGATGATGCTGCATTTGTAGATGGCACCTTAAAGGATATGACAGTATCTGTTGATGTAGACGGAACAGAGTATCCAATGACATACAATGATACAACAAAGCGTTTTGAGTATGTAAAGAGCGGCTTGACAGATGGTAAAACACATTATCGTTACAAAGCAAATGGAACTTATGTTGTAGATGCATTCAATTCAAACAGTGAAGAGTACAAGAAAGCAGATTACTCATATTTTGAATACTATAAATTAAATGCAACAGTTACAGCAGAAGTTATGAATAAATCCTTTAACTACAATGAAAATGATGTTGTTAAGTTTAAGGTTGAACAGGATAGTTCAGATGCTAAAACATTAGAAGTAGCTAGCGCAAGTATCGATGTTTCTTCCCTTGGCGGAAGCAATGCAATGCCGATTGAACCGGAATTGCAGGCAGTTACCATTTCTGCTACAACAGATACAACATTAGGAATTAAGACATTACCAATTACTGTAACAGACCAGTACGGTAATAAATTCAGTACTACAGTGGATGTTGAAATTACAGACCGTGTGAAGGAAAACAAAAATGATTTCGACTGGGATGAATCTGTTGTCTACTTTATGGTGACAGACCGTTTCTTTGATGGTAATGAATCTAACAATACAGCAAGTGGTGCAGATACATACGGAGACAATCCGGGACTGTATCATGGTGGAGATTTTGCAGGTGTAACAACCAAGTTAGATTACTTACAGGATTTAGGTGTAAATACAATCTGGATTACACCAATTGTAGAAAATGTGAAAGGTGTAGCTGTAACAGATGAGGGTTCAGAAGATGTTCCTTATAATGCAGCATACCATGGATACTGGGCAAGTGATTTTACAAAATTGAATCCGACACTTGGTACAACAGAAGAATTTGAAACTATGATTAGCGAAGCACATAAACGTGGCATGCGTATTATGGTTGATATTGTTGTAAACCATGCTGGATATGGTACAGAATCAACATTTGCTGATATGCTTAGGGATAAGAGCGTCAGTGAAGGCGATATTAAATCATGGCAGTCTGGCTTGCCGGATTTTGCAACAGAAAAAGCAGATGTCAGGGCAAAATTAGTAGAATGGCAGACATCATGGATGAAGGATTATGGTGTTGACTATTTCCGTGTAGATACAGTAAAGCATGTTGACAGTACAACATGGGCAGCACTTAAGAATTCTACAACAGAAGTAAATCCATCCTTCAAGATGATTGGAGAATATTATGGCGCAGGATATGCGTCAAATGGTAGTACCTTAGGTACCGGTCAGATGGATGCAGACCTTGATTTTGATTTTAATGATCAGGCAACAAGCTTTGTCAGTGGTAATATTTCTTCTGTAGAAAGCTTCCTTTCTTCCAGAAATGCAGCACTTAATAACGCATACATGACAGGTCAGTTTTTAAGCAGTCATGATGAAGATGGATTTAAGGCGTCCTTAATGAACGGAAAAGGATATACCGAGGATGAGGCAACATCAGCAGCGTTAGTTGCAGCTACCTTACAGCTTACTGCAAAGGGTATTCCGGTGATCTATTATGGTGAAGAAGTTGGTTTAAGCGGATTAAATAATTATCCATACCAGACTAATAGATATGACATGGATTTCTCTCTGGCAACAGAGGACAATGTAACTTATCAGCATTATAAGAATCTGCTGAGCATCCGTAATGCATACACAGATGTATTTGCAAGAGGAAGCAGAAAGGTTGTGGCAAGTTCTGATGAGGAAGGCTATGATGTAGTTTCAAGATCCTATGGAGGAACAACCTTATATGTTGGTATGAATATCAAGGATACCGCAAAAGAAGTAAAAGTTCCGGTTAATGCAAATGCAGGAAATACAGTTGTAAATCTTTATGATGGTAAAACATATACTGTTTCTTCTGATAAGACAGTAACAGTTACCATTCCGGCAGCAAAGGATGGCGGTACTGTAGTGCTGAGAGCAGATAAAAAGATTAATCTTGACATTACTGTTCCGGGTAAAGATTTCCAGGAAGTAATTGATACCATTGATGCTGTAGGAGATACAGCAAAGATTAATGTTACAATGCCAGATACCACAAAAGTTCCGGCAGAAGTATTCAATGGCATGATTGGAAAAGATATTACCATTACCTTCAAGCTGAGCGACAACGTAAGCTGGATTGTAAACGGAAAGAACATTGTAAGTAAATTAAAAGATGCAATAGACCTCGGTGTAACCGTAGGTAAGAGCAGCATTCCGGCTGATAAGATTAAAGCATTAGCTGGAGACAACAAGACCATTGAACTTTCACTGGCACATGACGGAGCATTTGGATTTGATGCTACACTTCGTGTCAACGTTGGTGCAGAGAACAGTGGAAAATATGCAAACCTTTACTATTACAATGAAAAGACCGGAGCATTAGAATATGTTCAGGCTGTAAAGGTAAATGCAGACGGAACCGTTGATTTCAAATTCTCACATGCATCTGAGTATGTTATTGTACTTAGCAATACAGATATGAAACCAGCAGCATCTACAACTCCGAATGCAACACCTGCTGTAACAGCAGAGAAGCAGGTTAAGACAGGAGATAATACTCCGATTGCATGTATGGTAGTATTGTTATTCGTTGCAGGAGCAGCGGTAGTTGTACTTTACAGAAGACGTAAAAGAGTCTAAGCAGAGCAAAACTGCAAACAGGAGAGTTTAGTTTTTATAATGTATATCGTCTGAAATAAGAGGATAGATGGAAAGGGCAGCGAAAGCTGCCCTTTCCCCTTTTAACCCTCTTGGATAAATAAAAGAACAAAAGGAATAAATCCAGGCAGAAGATTGACATACTATTCCTAAGGTGTTATTCTTAGTTCCGACTGAATTACTTGGAAATAGGACGAAAATAGCTGATAAAGCAAATTGATAAAGGAGGAAAACCGATGGAATTAATCTATCTGGACAATGCGGCAACAACAAGAACGGACGAGCGGGTAGTGGAGGCAATGCTTCCTTATTTTACCCGGTATTATGGAAATGCATCTACCATTTATGCATTGGGTGAGGAAAGCCGCAAGGCAGTAACAAGGGCCAGAGATATTATTGCAGCAGGAATCGGTGCGAAACCGGAAGAAATATATTTTACGGCAGGTGGAAGTGAATCTGATAACTGGGCACTGAAAGCAACAGCAGAAGCTTATAAAGAAAAAGGAAAACATATCATCACCAGTAAGATTGAGCATCATGCAATTCTTCATACCTGTGAATGGTTGGAAAGACAGGGCTTTGAGGTAACTTATCTTGATGTGGATGAGAATGGACGTATCAATCCGGCAGATGTAGAAGCTGCAATCCGTCCGGATACCATTCTGATTTCTATTATGTTTGCCAACAATGAAATCGGTACCATCGAGCCGATTGCAGAGATTGGTGCAATTGCCAAGGCACATGGCGTTTTATTTCATACTGATGCAGTACAGGCATTTGGTCAGGAGCCAATCCAGGTAGATGAAATGAATATTGATATGTTAAGCAGCAGTGGCCATAAATTAAACGGACCAAAGGGAATCGGTTTCCTCTATATCAGAAAAGGTGTAAAAATCCGCTCCTTTGTACATGGTGGTGCACAGGAGAGAAAGAGAAGAGCCGGAACGGAAAATGTACCGGGAATCGTAGGCTTC